>Ga0208800_1000083_pt1 | contig 17796 bp, 23 predicted proteins | sample ColrivemetaGS541_FD_187619 | JGI IMG/M metagenome (GOLD analysis project Ga0208800, IMG submission 187619) | Estuarine microbial communities from the Columbia River estuary - Freshwater metaG S.541 (SPAdes) (version 2) | ecosystem: Environmental > Aquatic > Marine > Intertidal zone > Estuary ...
TACTCCAGCAAACTATGCAGGCAACTATGTTGGAAACTTTACCAGTAACTACGCAGGTGGTTATGTAGGTCCAGCACCATATTCTGGAACATATTCTGGTAACTACTCACGAAACTTCAGTGGTGGATACGTAGGTCCAGCACCATACTCTGGAACATATACAGGTAACTTTACTGGAAACTATTCTGGTGGTTACGTTGGCACTGCGCCGTATTCTGGATCCTACTCAAGAGCATTCTCTGGTAACTATGTTGGCAACTACGTCGGTACTGCTCCATATTCTGGAACATATTCAAACAACTTTACTGGTAACTATGCAGGTAACTATGTAGGAACTTTTCCATATTCTGGAACATATTCAAACAACTTTACTGGTAACTTCACTGGTAACTATGCAGGTAACTATGTAGGAACTTTTCCATATTCTGGAACATATTCTCGAGGGTTTACTGGTAACTATGCTGTTTTCTATGGTGGTTTCAGTGGCACGGCATATTCTGGTACATACACTGGTAACTTCACTGGTAACTACGTGGGTCCAAGAACGTATACTGGTAACTATTCTGGTACATATGCTGGCAACTTCACTGGCAACTTCACTGGCAACTACGTAGGTCCAGCAACTTATTCTGGAACGTACACTGGAAATTACACTGGTAACTTCACTGGCAACTACGTAGGTCCAGCAACTTATTCTGGAACGTACACTGGAAATTACACAGGATTCTTTACTGGAAATTATGTTGGCCCAGCAACCTATACTGGAAACTATAGCGGGACTTATGCTGGCAACTTCACTGGAAACTATGTAGGAACAGCGACCTATACTGGAAACTATCTGGGAACGTTCTCTGGTAACTATGTTGGTTCCTACGTTGGTACTGCAACTTATACTGGAAACTATAGTGGAACTTACTCCCAGACGTTCTCAGGTAACTATTCTGGTGCGACTGTTCAGGCGACAAAAGATACTATCTCGACCGTATATTTGTGGGTAAGAACTGTATAAATCTATTGACTTATGTGCGAGTTTTATATATACTAGCACTATGAATATTATTTCTAATGGAGAATTGAATTGATTAATACCACCTCACCTGTAGTCTCACGCAAGATCGAAAATCCTTATTGGGCAAATAAAGAAAAGCAGCATATCATTGCCGAGTTTTTCTATCCAGATACCAATAAGCGTGTTACTGCATCTATCATGAACGATGGCAGCAATCGCGACTACGAAGAAATCCTACGAGGATATAGTATCGAACAAATCGATGCTAATACAAATCGTCGTCTGGAAGAACGCAACAACCAGATTAAACAGAATCTTGAACGTCAGAAGGTTGACAAGACTCGCATGCAACAGGAACAACTGTTTGCTGCCAAGTTGGATGCCTTTGAGATTGATGTTGTTAAGAACTCTAAAAATCGCGATCTAAAATCCAAGATTCGTAAGTCTAAGACTTTTATGGAAGTTACTGCCTATACAGTTATGCTGTTGATGCAGGAAGAAACGAATGCCGAATAATGGATTTCTTTATGTTGCCACTCGCCGTAAAGGTTATTATAGAGCAGCAAGAAACTCGGCGATTTCTCTAAAGGATTATTATCCCGATGCACACATCACATTCTTTACACACGAAGAATGGGTGCAACCAGATGACTACGAGATCTTCGACAACGTAGTAACCGAGAATGTTCCTCGCGACAAACGTGCTAAGTTGTGGGCACTCGATCAAACTCCCTACGATCTAACAGTTTATATGGACTGTGATACTGAAGTCGAGCATGAAGATATTCAGAAGATTTTTGATCAGATTCCGGACGACATCGACGTAATCTTTACAGCGAATCGCCCATACAATGCAGCGATAACTAAGTTGTCCGACACTGAAGAGATGACTGAACATTGCGGCATTTTCGTATACCGCAACAACCCCCAAACTCTTAAGATGATGCGTGCATGGTACGACGAATACTGGGCACAAAATGCTCCTGACTGGGATCGAAAACATTATCCCGTTCTTGCACTAGAATGGGACACCTTTACAATGTGGAGGTTGTTAAACTTGTTTGATTTTGGTGTCAAAGTAGGTAGATTCCCAGACCCAGATGCTCGGTGGAACTTTGTAGTTGGATACAAAGAGGAAGAACTACAGGGAACTCCGAGAGTTATCTATCATTACACAATTCCTGCTAGTCTTGTAGAGTAATGATTGTAAGCATACCAGATAAAAATCAATTTGATATATTCTATGATCTGTTTTCTACGTTAAATAAAAATATTGGAAAACGTTCATATAAATATTGGTTGTGTGGTGGAGCAATAACCTGCCATCTTTCTGGAAATGATATAAATGATTATGATCTTTATTCAAATGACCCGAAACAATTGATTGCAGATCTTAGTAAGTTTTGTGAGATTGGTAAAAGACATCGTATTTCACAAGATTTTTATTTCGAAGGAAAATTACTACAGGTAACTGATCATCTATACCGAGATCCTGTTGAAACATTAGAAGGATTTGATTTTAGTATTTGTCGTGTTGCGTTTGATGGTAACACATTATATTTTACTGATTCATTTTGGGAAGATTTAAAAAACAAAACTATTAAACTTGGAAAGAATTATTCACCACTTACTGCATACAAAAGATTACTAAAATATGTTTCTCGAGGATTCTATCCTGATGATCTCACTGCATTTCGAATTATTAAAGACATAAGCAAAATTCCGTATGACTGGAACTCACCATTTGAAAGACAATAATTAATGATACAATTTACCAGTTCTATATCTAAAGATCTTACAGATATTCTAGATCCATATACTGAATGGTTTTTCGAACAAACAGATCAGGATCTAATTCTTGGACCTTCTGATATGCAGAGACAACGTCAGGGTGGACTTAATCATATTACGTCAACCGACGAACAATATATGAAACATGTTATCAGTAAGGGAAAATCCCACGTTGGATTCCCTGAAGTTGCATGGTGCACTGACCAAAATCAGGCACATGGTCAACCATGGTTCCCTCTTAACTATAGTCACAAGCAACAAAAAACCAATACAGAATTGATGCATTATCTTGGTGCAAAAAATAATGCAGTGTTCACATACTATCCTGAAAACGGGTTTATGGGATGGCACAACAACTGGAATGCTGCAGGATATAATATTCTACTGACATATAACAGCGAAGAAGATGCTGGGTTCTTCAGATACCTTGACCCAATTACTAAAGAAGTTGTGACATTGATGGATCCGAAAGGGTGGTCATGTAAGGTTGGGTATTTCGGTGGTCATCTCGACACTCCCGATAAAATTTTATATCACTGCTGTGCTAATACGTCTAAGAGATTAACTCTTGGATATGTTGTTCCGCATCTGGAAATCTGGCGTTCTATGATCGAAGATATTACAGGCGAAGATGCATCTCACTTTGATTGAGTGCTTTTAACTTCATTATACTTGACAAGCAGATCTTCTAAAATAGTCAACTGCTCGTGCATATTTTCCATATCATCTAGCATCTTAGGAACTGCAATTCTTGCTCGCTCGAGAATTGCAGTTTCATAGTTTTGAATTCCGACAGTAGTTGCAGATTTAATTCTACGCGATTTTAAAAATCCTTTTAATTTACTCATCAAAGAAGGAGTTTTTTGTTTCATATCAAGTTGAGTGACATGTTGATTGATGCGTTGTTCAGTTACCTTGCTTCTGGCAGCAACAATTATTTCATCTCTTACTTTTTCTGCTGCTTCTTTTTCTCGAGTAAGTCTTTCATTTGCCTCTTTGAGAGTTTGTAATTCTTTAACCAATTTTGGATCTGTAACATGAACGGTTTCTGTAACTGTTTCTACTACAGTTTCGATTTTAACAGGAGGATTTTCTAAAATCTCTTTTGCTTTAGCAAGTATTTCTACTGCTGCCTGTGCTTCTTCTTCGGCAATGTTTTTTTGTCTCTGTAATTCTTCATAAATCTCTTGCGCATGTTTTTCTCTCTCAAGTTCTTCTTGAGAAGGTTCAATTATTTCCACCGCAACAATTTCTTCTTCCATACTACCATCTATCCACTCTTCCACAACAACTTCTTCTGGTAGTGATACTAATGGTTCGGGTGTATAATCTTGTGGTGGTGGTGCAACTACTCTTGCTCTACCCATATCAATTTGCTCCCAATTCTATTATGCATTGATTGTCATATAATCTGGCGTAGTTTAATTTTCGTTCTTGGCAAAAATCTATAACTGCTGCTCTGACTCCAGGATGCATATGATTTTGTTTTGAAAAATCATCCAAGAAAATTATACCATTTTCTTTAACAACATCAAGACTAGCGATTAAATCTGCCATCACACCCTCATAACTGTGGTCGCCATCAATGTAGATCCAATCTAATTTCTCTCCTGTATATGCTGCGAACCAGTCACTTGACTTCATGCGATGAATAGTTACAGGCAGTTCTGCGAATTCTTTACAAATAAGGTTGTATAGTTTGTCGTAAAATGCTTGGAAGTCTGCTGGATTATTAGATCCGACGATCTCAGAGTATCTTTGTAGAATTCCTTCGTAACCCAAGTTCAACCAATCGGTAGTATTTTCATAAACAGAAATATCCCACGGATCAATCATGTGGAGATGTTTTGCCTTTGTTAACAAAACTTGTGAAGATCTTCCTCGCCAAACTCCGATCTCTGCCCCCAGAGAATTTTCTGGGATCCAGTTAGCAGTCAATTTGACAATATCTGTATTTTTACCGAACATCATTTACTTAGTTCCTATTACCATGAAGCGATCAAACTCAACCTTACCATCCCAACTATAGTATGATTGTTTAATTGAACCCTGATAAAAAACATCAGTAACTCCAACATTCTCAATATGCTCTTCAATAGATGGAACACAATTGATACCATACATCTCTCTAAAAACATTTGACGACTGACAGGCAAATATACAATCCTTGTTTGCGGTCGTCATTTTCTTCAACGGATACATTGACTCGCACCCGATAGAAATTACTATATCAGTTTCTAGTGCATTTATATCATGATATGCGAAGGGAACATCCCAGTTGATGTGGTCTAGTTCTATTCCACTATCGCTATAAAACCGATTGAATACTTTTGATAGTTCTAACGCATCTTTATCAATATCAATCAAATTAATCTTCTTGACATTTAAATTTTCACACAGTAATGGAACAAGTGGAAATCCTAACCAAGAATTCAAAATTGTGATATTCAATTCTGTTGGGATGTCTTCTACTTTCAGTAGTTCTTCGACCAACCATATCGCAGCATCCATCGTATTCGGATTTAACGATTTACGAAAGTCTTCGTGCTTATGTGGCATTTCGTGGGCAATCTTATCTAACCCGTTGCCCCAGTTTCGGTAATTATTCAAGTAATTATAATTTAACATCTTGTGGTCTTTCCATAGAATCATATAAGCAAATTAGTGGATCCGTTCTGATAACTCGTTCTTTAGTATCATTTGGCCACATGTATCCATAGTTGTAACTGTATACCCAACCATCTGGAAAAAAATCAATATTTAAAAGGCGTTCTCTTTGATGCCCAAATAGATTATCCAGACCACGATAATAAAAAAACATTTGGTCGGCATAATCTCTAACGAACTTGGTTATTTTATCAACATCTAGATTATCATTCCATCTTAATACGCTTGAATTCAAATCAGTATACATACGAGGAGTATCTTTCGTATCTTCTTTCATTTTCATTAGGTTGTGCCAGTGAGTGCGAACAAATGTCAGACTATCTTTTGGATCATGATCAACAACGCAATCAATACTTTTTTGGATTACAATATCCAAATCAAGAAATAGTTTTTCTCCTTGTTGCTGGACAACCTGCTTTTCAAACAAATATAATTTGTTCCACCATTTTTCATAGTAGTTATCATCTGGGAGAGGAATAACAATAACTTCTGGATCAAGATCCTTTGTTTCTTCTGTCAGGCAATAAAATTTAAACTCAGTAGTGATGTGCTTTTTGCATTGCTCAAGTATTTTATTGACATGATCAGAACTATATTTTGTTCCCCACTTCACTGTGTAAATACTAATCATCAAACATTCCAATGCTCTAATAGATCAGGATCGACAAGCGATTCCTGTTTTACTTTTCCTCTGCTGTTGTCTGTAAATGGAAGTAGATCCACATTAAAGACGCAAACAATACAGTCTTTTCTATATATACCAACTTCAAGATCCCTAGAATCCCAGTCACGACCACGATTATATGAATAAGCAAAGGTGTTTGGAAAATGTTTCCACAGAGGAGTATCGCTAAATTCTCCCCATCGCCAACTATGATAGTTGTCTGTGCCATCTGTAAATGTAAACCAAATACGTTCTTGGTGTTCTAAAACATCTTGCCAGATACATTCTGTCTGATCATCTGACCAAACCATACAACTACCATTCGTATATGCACCATGCGATAGTTTAAAGTTGCGTGACTTCATTGGGCGAGGATCTTGCCACCACGATCGAAACTTGGTAGGGTTGTCTAGATCGTAGGTAATAATTGGCGTTAAATCATTTTGGATGATAACGTCAAGATCGAAAAATACAAATCTACCAGTCGGTTTGTCTTCTGCAAAATTATGCGTATTGAAGATAAAGGTTTTTGGTCTGTCCCAACATCGTGCCATACCATATTTGTAGTCTTCACTTCCGAACCAATATTTGGGATGAATATCAGCGATGTCTGGAAAATCGATGACTTTAATCTCGTCTTCGAATCCTTCGCTATTATCTGTATAGCAATAGAAGTGAAACTCGAATTCTTCGGTGGTGTGTTTCTTTGCCATTCGATAAAGACGATTGACAAACTCAGTGGAATACTTTGTCCCCCATTTACAACAGACATAATTAACTCTCATCAGCAATTCCACAATCTAATAATGTCTTCATGTTGGCATTCAGATAATTCGATCTGTTCTTTTGCTGATGGATGTGGAACGTTGTCAGTATTGAACAAACAGATCTTGGCATCTTTGCGAAACTTAAAACGTTCGACATCGTTGGGATGATGTTTACCACGATTCCACGAATAGATCCATCCACCTGGAATATCATTCCAGAAATCCCTCTGTCTCCAGTAATGGTAATTATCACTTCCTTTAAAAAACGTTTTGAAAACAGATTCAGAATTCTGCATAACATCTTTGTAGATATGCTCACAAGAAATATTAGGCCATAACATCATGCTCGAATTATAGAAAGTTCCTCTAATTTCTATAAACAATCTATCGTGTTTTTGTTGAGGAGGTTGCCACCGACAGTTAATTATTCTTGGTTTTTCGGATAAGTTAATTACCTCTGTTATATCCTCTTGTATTACCACATCAAGGTCAAAGTAACACCAGTTCCCAGTATAACCAAGCCAGTTGTGTGAATTAAATACTAAGAACTTTGCTCGGTCAAAGCAGAAAGTTTCTTTCCCAAACCAATATTTTGGGTGTAGAATACCATCGTCTGGAATGGGCGCAGTATCACACTCAACATCCTCGGCGTCATCTGTAAAGCAAGTGAATGTGTAGGAAGTTGGGTTCCGAGCAAAATTCTTTCTCACCATATTATATAAATTGTTCACATATTTCGCGGGGTACTTATCACCCCACTTAATGCATACGAAGTTCATCATACTTTTTATCTGCTCCAGGGAACTGATCTAGTCCATTTAACAATGCTATTGTAAATTCTGAGCGATACACAAATGAATCATTATCGCCGCCATAATAATCTGCTCCATATACAAAGGAGTAAACATCACTTGATGGAAAGTAATTGAATCTAAAATCTTCATGCCATAAAAACCTATCATCTCCGAAATATTTTAACATAAAATACTCAGGGTTGGTGTTGAAGTGATCCCATATATGTTTGGCAGTTCCATCTTTCCACATCATAACACTTGAGTTGTAATTGCTCAAGTAACGCATGTCATGGGTTTCGCCAACATAATCTGGGAATTCTTTATTCTTCCAGTAAGTATACACTATTGTTGGAACTTTGTCAAGGTATTTCCACAAATGATCAATATTTTTTTGAATACGAATATCCAGATCTAGGTAAAGAACATCGCCCAAATCTTGACTGAACAACCAAACTTTATACCAGTGACCCTCGATGTCATCTGGTAGAGGACAAGAAATAATAATAGGATCAAGTCCAGTTGGATCATCTGTGAAGCATAAATAGTTATACTTACGCTCGGTCGCTTCAACGATTTTATTTACATCGTCGGATGAATATTTTGTGCCATATTTAAGTGTCACTATTGTTTTCATAACGTTCTCGGTTTTATAAATAATATAGAATAATTTATAAGGGTTCTCCATGGCTGCAATTCAAAATCTGTATATTGATCAAGGAACCACGTTTTCTTTAGCGATAACTGTGTCAGATCAATATGGCGAAGGCAAGAATTTAACAGATTATACTGTTACATCACAGATGCGTAAGTCATACCAAAGTGCTACTGCGATAAATTTTACAACAGAAAAGACAACTCCTGTAGATGGAATCCTAACAATTTCGTTGACTGCAGATCAAACAACTGCAATTAAATCTGGTCGATATGTGTATGATATTGAAATTGAAAGCGATGAAGAAACAATTCGCGTTCTAGAAGGAATTGTTGTAATAAACCCAGAGGTGACAAGATGACAATAAACGTCTCAGTTGGTAATAAATCTACACCTAAAGTAACAGTAGGACTTTCGAATACTATAAATACAAGTATAGTTAGTAAGAAAACCGTCACACTAGAAACGCTAAGTGATGTTGATACGGAAGCAGTACAGGATGGATGGACCCTAGCATATAATGATGCCACTAACAAGTGGGAAGCAGTAGATCCTGCCTTGGATTTGAATTTGGGTATTATAGACGGCGGAACATTTTAAACACTAAAAACAACCAAAGAAGGAAACTGACAATATGTCTACAATTATTCAAATTAAAAGAAGTGCTGGATCTACCGCTCCAACAACGGCTGCTCTCCTAGAAGGCGAAATGGCATATGCCGAAGACGCCAGCAATAATGGCGTTGGTGCAAAACTATACATCGAATCTGTTGAAGGCGCAAGTGCCGCAATTCATGCAGTCGGTGGTAAGTATTTCACAGACAAGGTTGATGCTCGTCTCATCGACGCAACAACAACAGTTGGTGGCAAAGCAACTTTTGCTGAAGGAACAAACAACGGTTCTCACAAGGTAACTGTAAAGGCGCCAGATACACTTGCTGCTGATTACACACTTACTCTTCCTGTCAACGATGGCGATGCTGACCAGTATCTGAAAACAGACGGTTCAGGCGTTACTTCATGGGCAGCAATTCCATCAGGTTCGTTCACACTAAGTGACAACCAAGGGACTCCTAATACAGATACCTTCACAACTGGTGGGACTCTGACTTTTGCTGGTACTGCTGGTATTAAGACAACGATTTCTGACAACCAAGTTGGTATTGTTGCTGATATTACTGGAACAACTGCTCTGACATCACTTGCTGATGCGGATGAGTTCCTTGTTTATGATGCTTCGGCAACTGCAAACAGAAAGATTACTGCTGAAGATATTGGCGATTACATCTATGCTGCCGTTTCTGGTGATATCACAATCAGCGAATCAGGTGTTGCTTCGATTGCTGCCAACTCGGTTGCTCTTGGAACTGATACAACTGGTAACTATGTTGCTACTGTTGCTGGAACTGCAAACCAAATTACTATCTCAGGTTCTGGTTCTGAAACTGCTGCTGTTACTGTTGCTCTTACTGAAGATGTTACACTTGTCGGCGACCTTACAGTTGGCGGTAATGACATTAAGGCAAATGGCGGAACAACTTCTATCACTCTTTCGGGTGCAGACGTTGCCGTTGCTGGTGACCTGACAGTTACAGGAAATGACATTAAGTCATCTACTGCAACTGCTTTGTCTCTTGCTGGTGCTGATGTTACTGTTGCTGGTGATCTTACCGTAACTGGTAATGACATTAAGTCATCTTCTGCAACTGCTCTGACACTTTCGGGTTCTGACGTTACTGTTGCTGGTGATCTTAAGATCGGCGGAAACGACATTAAGGCATCAGACGGTACTACTGCTATCTCACTTTCGGGTGCAAACGTTACTGTTGCTGGAGACCTTACGGTTTCTGGTACTACGACTACTGTAAACTCAACAACTCTGTCGGTTACCGATCCTCTGGTTTTCGTTGGTAATAACAACGGTTCTACAGACGCAGTTGACCTTGGTCTCTATGGTCTCTATGACACTTCAGGAACTCAAGACCTTTATGCTGGTCTGTTCCGTGATGCTTCGGACGGTAAGTGGAGACTCTTCAAGGGTCTACAAACAGCGCCAACTACAACTGTTAACACTGCAGGAACTGGTTATACAGTTGCTGACCTCGTTGCTAACATCTCTGGTGGTACGGTTTCGTCACTTACTTCTGCAATCGCGGTTGCGGACGGTGGTACTGGTGTCGGTACTCTAACTGCTAACGGTGTACTATTCGGTAGCGGAACTTCTGCAATCCAAGCAACTTCTGTTGGAACTGCTGGTCAAGCACTTCTATCTGGTGGATCAGGTGTTGCTCCTTCGTTCGGAAATATTGACGGTGGAACTTACTAATAAATAACTGAAATGGGGTGGGAATTATCCCACCCCAATCTTTTCGTGGAGAATATTATGGATCAGACTAAATTTATCAATTCGTATATCGCTAATCTAGCAGAACGACTGAAAGCATTAACATTGGATAATATTATGTTGAGCACTCAACTTACACTGGCAAATGAAACTAATGTAGGATTGACGCAGAGAGTTGAAATTCTAGAGCACGAAGCAAATCAACCAAAACCAAATGGTAATTATGTTGGATTGGAAGGCGATCTAGAGTTTGGGACATCTGAAGACTATTCTACCGCAGAAAACGAGGATGTAGATGACAGCACCAGCAACAGCAACAGTAGTACAGATAAAAAGAAGTGAGACTGCTAGTGCAGTTCCAACTTCAGGACAACTTGCGATAGGCGAACTCGCAGTCAATCTGACTGACAAAAAGATATTTTCTAAGAAAACCGACGGAACTATTGTTTCAATTGGTGGTGTCGGAGTTGATGGTGGAGATGGATCTATCTCGGTAGGCACGATTGCATTTTCCGATACTGCATTTAGTGACTTCTACGTTGATACAGCGACAACTCCTGGAACAGCAATTGTTCGCCTCAATCAGATGACCGATCTTGACTATGGATTGATTACTGATGAAGTAGCAGCATATAACGCAGTTGATTATGGGAGCATCGCATAATGGCAGCAAGAGTTAAACTGAGAAGGGGTACTTCTAATCAACACACAACCTTTACTGGTTCAGCGGCGGAAGTTACCGTAGACACCACTGACTGGTCATTGAGAGTTCACGATGGGTCTACTGCAGGTGGACATAAAGTTTTGAAAACCTCGTTGTCAAACTTAGATGATGGTGCCATTATTAATGGTGGAACATACACCTAAATAGAATGAATTCAGGAGAAACAAATGGCAACGATTTTACAACTTAGAAGAGGGACTACCGTTCAGCACTCTACCTTTACAGGTGCGGAGGGTGAAGTTACCATCAATACAACAAAAGATACTGTGGTAGTTCATGATGGCACAACTGCTGGTGGATTCGAACTTGTATCTCTAGCAGCGACTCAGACTTTAACCAATAAGACACTTACCAGTCCAACTCTAACCACTCCAGCACTTGGTACTCCAGCATCTGGTGTTCTAACCAATGCAACTGGTCTCCCAATTTCTACTGGTGTTTCTGGTCTTGGTACTAATGTCGCCGCATTCTTGGCAACACCTTCTAGTGCTAACCTTGCATCTGCTCTTACTGACGAAAGTGGCAGTAATACGGTTGCGTTTACCACAAGTCCAACGTTTGTAACACCAACTCTTGGTGTGGCAAGTGCTACTACAATTAACAAAGTAACATTTACCGCTCCTGCAACTGGGTCAACTTTAACTGTTGCTGATGGCAAAACACTAACAGCAAGTAATACATTAACGTTCACTGGTACCGATGCTTCTTCTGTTGCGTTTGGTACTGGCGGTACAGTTGCTTATACAGCAAATAAACTAAGTGCATTTGCAGCAACAAGTTCTTCAGAACTTCTTGGTGTAATCAGTGACGAAACTGGATCTGGCGCATTGGTATTTGGTACCAGTCCTGCAATTACAACATCATTAACTACTCCAAGCACCTCATTTGATCTCATCAATACGACTGCTACAACAGTAAACTTTGCTAAGGCAGCGACCACTCTTTCTATCGGTGCTGCTACTGGAACAACTACTGTTAATAATGCCCTAACTGTTTCTGGTGATTTGACTGTTTCTGGAACCACAACTACTGTTAATACTGAAACAATCAATCTTGCTGATAATGTTATTACTTTAAATAGTAATGAGGCAGGAACTCCATCGCAAAATGCAGGTATTGAAGTAGAACGTGGTACTTCTACCAACGTTGCTCTTCAATGGAATGAGACTTCCGATGTTTGGGAATATACAGTAGATGGAACTAACTATATCCCAGTTGTTGGTACTACAGCAACCCAGACTCTAACAAACAAAACACTTACTAGTCCAACACTAACGACACCAGCATTAGGTACTCCTGCTTCGGGTGTAATGACCAATGTAACTGGTACAGCAGCAGGTCTTACTGCTGGTAATGTAACAACTAATGCGAACTTAACTGGTCATATTACATCAGTTGGTAACGCAGCGGTGCTTGGTTCATTCACTTCTGCTCAACTTCTAGCAGCATTAACTGATGAAACAGGAACTGGTGCTGCCGTATTTGCAACATCACCAACGCTAGTTACTCCAACTATTGGTGCGGCAACTGCCACAACAGTTAATAAAGTAACATTTACTGCTCCTGCAACTGGTTCCACTTTAACACTGGCCGATGGTTCTACTCTAGCAACTTCTGGTGCGTTTAGTACAACTCTAACTGCCACCGCTGCAACTAATGTAACATTACCAACTACTGGTACTCTAGCAACTCTTGCTGGTACAGAAACTTTTACCAATAAAACATTAACAACACCAGCACTGAATGGTGCGGTTGTAGATAATAACAACGCTGTTTCTGCTGCAGGTTCTACACAAGGTACTGCTACTGCATTGACAGTTGACTATAACGTAGTTACTACAGTTGCTGCATCTGCTGGAGTTAAACTCCCAACTGCCACTGCTGGTCGTAGAATCGTAATTGTCAATAAAGGCGCAAGCACTCTCACGATCTATCCTGCGACATCGGCATATATCGATGCTGGATTGATTAATGCTGGTATTTCTGTTGCTTCAAACGGTTCAATTGAATTGATGGCATCATCCTCTACACAGTGGTATTCTATCGCTCGTGTTGCAATTTATGATTCTTCGGGGACTCTGCTTAACTAATGTCAACAGTTATTCAACTCAAAAGAAGTGAGACTGCTAGTGCAGTTCCCACTGCAGGTCAAATTGCAGTCGGAGAACTTGCGGTAAATTTAGCAGACGGAACACTATACTCAAAAAAAACCGACGGAAGTATTATCGAAGTTGGTGGATACAATCCAGAATTTTTTACAATTCCTGGAACAATCGACTTAGGTGATATCGCTGGCGTAAATCCTTCAGTTTACGACATGGGTTCATTATAAATAGTCCCAAAGAGGACAAGATATGGCAATTTCATCTAGACAAGGACTAATTGATTACTCTCTCCGTAGACTCGGATTCCCAGTAATCGAAATTAACGTAGACGAAGATCAAGTTTCTGATCGGGTTGACGATGCATTGCAGTATTTTCAAGAATACCATTTCGATGGTGTCGAAAGAACTTATCTTAAGCATCAAATTACAGGCAACACTCTTAAATTTAGCGGACTAAGTTCTCCCTCGTTTACTCTCGGCGAAAAACTCGTCGGCGAAACATCGGGTGCATCTTGTTATTTGATTTCATTAGATGGCACGACTGCCACAGTTGGTGTGACAACGGGAGTATTCCTAGTAAGCGAACCTGTAACTGGTCTTAATTCTGGTTTTACTCGTACGCTTGCATCTTCTCTGTTTTATACCGCTGGTGATTTAGATAACCAGTATATTCCCATTCCAGACGCAGTAATTGGCATCATCAAGTTGTTCAATTTCAATGCTCCTAGCGATGGTATGGAAAATCCAAACAACATGTTTAACTTGGTCTATCAGTTTAGACTTAATGACATGTATAATCTTCTGGCAGCAGACCTTATCTACTATGCACAAGTTAAAACAACTCTACAGATGTATGACCAGATTTTCCCTGGACAGCGTTCGATTAGATTTAACAGAAAAACAGATAAACTTTATATCGACGTAAACTGGAAAGAGACATTCCAAGTCGGTGATTACATTATCGTTGAGTGTTATCGCATTCTAGATCCAGCAGAATACACTAAAGTCTATAATGACATGTTCCTAAAGATGTATACCACTGCATTGATCAAACGTCAATGGGGTGAGAACATGAAGAAGTTTGGAGGAATCCAACTTCCAGGTGGTGTTCTTCTGAATGGTCAGCAAGTTTATGACGAAGCAGTCGACGAGATTAAACAAATCGAAAACGAAATGCAACTCAAGTCAGAACTTCCTGTCGATTTCTATACGGGATAAGAGATGCCAACGAATTTTTACTTTCAATCTGGTAATACCTCGGGAACAACAAACGAACAGCGTTTGGTGGAGGATCTTGTCATTGAAAGTCTTAAGATTTATGGACATGACGTTTACTATCTTCCAAGAACAATTGCTAACCAAGATCCAATTTTCGGCGAAGATCCGCTATCATACTTCAGTCAATTCTATCCTCTGGAAATGTATCTAGAGAACGTAGAAGGATTTGAAGGTGAAGGCGATCTGTTCACCAAGTTCGGATTTGAGTTTAGAGCATCAGCAACCTTCGTAGTTTCTAAGAGACGTTGGGAAGAATCTGTCGCGGATAACGCTGACAGTCTGCAACTGACAACAAGACCGTCAGAAGGTGACATACTTTATTTTCCAAAAACTAAGACGTTCTTTGAAATCAAGTATGTTGATTTTCTTAATCCGTTTTACCAACTCGGTAAGATTAACATATTCAAACTGAAATGCGAAGTCTTTGAATACAGTTCTGAGAGATTTATTACTGGGAATGCAGAAATCGATGTTATCGATGATAAGTCTCAAGATCAATATGCATACCAGTTCTTACTTGAGGGTGGCGATGATCTATTGCTAAACTCTGGTGATTCTCTAATCTTGGCAGGATATTCGGTGACCGAAATTGATCCTCTAGCAAATAATGAAGACTTTGATAATCTTGCGTATGATGGAATCATAGACTTTACGTCTATCAATCCATTCGGCGAAGTGTTGGTGAGGAACTAATGTTCGCTGGTAAATTTTTCTATCACTCGCATATTCGTAAAGCGATTATTGCCTTTGGTACCATCTTCAACAACATTGTTGTTCAGCGCAAAAACTCTGCGGGAGAATTTGCGCAGAGTCTTCGTGTTCCGTTAGCATATTCTACTAAGCAGAAATTTCTTGCTCGTATTGCCTCAGTTCCTACTATCGATCCTGCAAGCATAGCAATTACACTACCAAGAATTGGGTTTGAAATCACTGGACTCAATTACAATCCATCTCGCAAGATCAACATACTGACAAAAAACATTGCTGTAGGTGCTGGCGACGATACAAATAAGTTACGCAGTCAGTTTACTAGCACTCCATATGACATGTCGATTTCTCTTTACGTTTTCGCAAAGAACCAAGATGATGGATTGCAAATTATTGAGCAGATTCTACCATTCTTCAATCCAGACTTTTGTGTTACGATTAATGATGTTCCAGAGATGGGTATCAAACGTGACTTGCAAATAACGATGGAAGGAATCGATTATGAAGATCAATATGAAGGCGATTATGCTCAGAGACAGTCAGTTATCTGGACTTTGAATTTCAAACTTGGATTAAATTTCTACGGTCCAGTCGAACTGCAAGGTATCATTCGAACTGCTATTGCGAATACATACGCAAATGACACGGTTGATATCAACAATGGACAAAGATATACAGTGACAACAACACCATCCGACGTAACACCAGAAGTTGGTGTGTGGGACTATGTGGAGACATTTGATGAGTTCTTCGAATAACTATGAAAAATTAGATGAGATTTTTGGGACTCAGTCTGCGCCAACATCTACCGCAGTAGTTATCCCACCTGCTCCACCAATTCAAGTTCCTGTTGCGTACATACCAACAGGCGACGATATCGAAGACGATTATCAAGTTGCCCGTAAGAAGATCAACGATCTTATCGACAAAAGTCAACAAGCACTTGATGGAATGCTAGGTGTTGCTCTTGCCAGCGACAGCCCTCGGGCATATGAAGTTGTCGGTCAATTAATCAAAACAACGGGTGATGCCGCTAAAGATCTACTCGATCTACAGGCGAAGAAGAAAAAAGTTTTACAAGACGACAACAAGAAGTCTCAGCAAATTGATACTCAGAACAATATTATTTTCTCTGGTAGTACTTCCGATCTACTCAAAGCATTAAAGGCAGAGAAAGCAAAGATCATTGATCATGAATGAAGAAGAATCCTCATATCACGGTAATATTAATTTAAAACCGATTGGTTATAAACATAATTTTACTCATGAACAATTAGAAGAACTCGCTAAGTGCGAGGACGATCCAATTTACTTCATTGAAAATTACTGCATGATCGTTTCGCTCGATCTTGGTTTGATTCCATTCAAACTATATGACTGTCAGAAGCGCAAAGTCCATCATATCCTAGATAATCGTAAAGCGATTCTTATGGAAGGTCGTCAGCAGGGTAAAACTATTACAGCTGCTGCATGTATTCTCTGGTATACATTGTATAAAGAAGCAAAAACAGTTGCTATCCTTGCCAACAAAACATCTGCTGCTCGCGAAGTTATGAATCGCTACCAAGGTATGTATGAAAACTTACCACTGTGGATGCAGCAAGGTGTAAAGACATGGAACAAGGGTGACGTTGAATTAGAAAACGGATCCAAGGTATTTACTGCTGCTACGACTGCCTCTGGTATTCGTGGTAAGTCGGTTAACTGGTTGTATATCGACGAAGCAGCGATCATTCCAAACACCGTTGCTGAACAGTTTTTTGCTTCGGTTTATCCTACAATTTCCGCTGGTCAAACCACCAAGATTCTATTGACATCGACACCTCTTGGTTACAATCACTTCTGGAAATTCTGGAACGAAGCAGAAAAAGGTGTCAATGGATTTGAACCTATGTTCATTCCATATAGCGAAATTCCTGGGCGTGATGATGCATGGGCAGAAGAGCAACTTAAAATGCTCGGCGAACTTAAATTCAATCAGGAAGTTATGTGTAATTTCCTCGGTTCGAGTAATACACTTATTAATGCGAAAACTCTGGGGAATATGAGTTCTATCGATCCAGTCTATGCTAAAGATGGATTGGATATCTTTGAAGAACCTATGCCAGAGAGAACATATGCGATAACTGTTGATACTGCCAGAGGTATTGGCGGAGACTATTCAACTGCAGTCGTAATTGATGTTACATCTGTTCCATATAAGATGGTGGCAAAGTATCGTGATAACAAGATCGCTCCACTTCTATTTCCCAATATTATAAATAAGGTTGCAAGAGATTATAATTCCGCACAT
>Ga0208800_1000088_pt1 | contig 16392 bp, 18 predicted proteins | sample ColrivemetaGS541_FD_187619 | JGI IMG/M metagenome (GOLD analysis project Ga0208800, IMG submission 187619) | Estuarine microbial communities from the Columbia River estuary - Freshwater metaG S.541 (SPAdes) (version 2) | ecosystem: Environmental > Aquatic > Marine > Intertidal zone > Estuary ...
CGCAGCTATCGATTACTGGACGCTTGATGACCCGTCAACCGTTGCTCGTGGTCGTAAGTACAAGCGGGTCATCATTGACGAAGCCGCCATGGCACGGCATCTAGAGCAAGCCTGGACTGAAGCCATCCGCCCAACGCTTACAGACTTCAAAGGCGATGCATTCTTTTTATCTACGCCTAAAGGTTCCAACTACTTCCGTACCCTCTACAACCAAGCCGCTACCGATGCTGACTGGATGGCATGGCAGATGCCGACCACGGCTAACCCGTGGATAGACCCAGAGGAAGTAGACAAGGCGGGTGAGTCACTGCCAAGCATCGCCTTTAGACAAGAGTATTTAGCGGAGTTCGTCGATGCGGCGGGCGCTCGCATCAAGCGGGAGTGGCTACGGTATGGCGATTGCCCTGAAGGCCTACCTACCTACATTGGGGTTGACCTTGCCATCAGCACCAAGAGCGAAGCAGACTTCACCGGCGTGGCGGTAGTGAGCCGGGGAGACGATGGGACGATCTACGTTAGAGACATCAACCGTACCCGCGCTGACTTTGCAAGCGTCTTGAGATTCATTGAGGCAATGGCGGCTAAGTGGAATCCTAGTATGATTGGCATCGAGCAGGTGCAGTATCAGGCGGCTGTCGTGCAGGAGCTCCTTAGACGCACGAAACTACCAATCCGGGGGATACGCCCAGACCGTGACAAAGTGACCCGCTTTGCGCCTCTAGAGGCTCGGTACGAACAAAGCCAAGTGATGCACTGCCAAGGGCTACCGGCTTACTTTGAAGATGAACTGTTATCTTTCCCTGTTGGTCGGCATGATGACGTGGTTGACGCTCTGGCCTATGCTTGGCAGGTGTGCGGAGCTAAGCGTTCATGGGGTGCAGTCTAAAATATATCTACCTATACTCTTGACGTGTATACACTAGCGGTGTATATTATTGACATCAAGCAGGGAGATAGAACAATGGAACTTATTACACGATTGGTTGAAGCAGGTGGCAAGGAATGGATCGGCGGAACGAATCACCGAGTTTACTTCAAGCCACAACACATTCTTGGTCTTGAAGTTGAATGCTACAAAACTGGCTCACTCCGCAACGTTACGTTGAACGGCGAGCGCATCAGCAACAGCAAGGCTGGACGCATCATCAACGCTAAGTTGTATGTCAATGTAGCAACCGGTGAAGTTGTCACCGACCTTGAACCTAAATACGCTAAGATGGCCCGCATCGCAATATCAACCATCTAAACCAGAGAAGACACACATGCCCCCGCAAGGGGGCTTTTTCTTTTTGTGGGATACTGAAGCCATGGGTATCTTTGACCGCTTCTTAGGCCGTAAAGCCGCAGCCAACCCGACACAAGCATTGCCATTGCCGCTTAGCCAGTCTAGGGACATCTACCTAACCGGTTACGGCTCTGGTCAGCTGCAGACACTCCTGCGCCGGGCGCTCCCTGGAAGTACTAAGGACTGGGCTAGAGTTGCCGGTGACCTTGGGCTGAATGGCGTGGTTGCTAGTGCCATTGACTGGTACGTCAGGAACTACCCGCAGGCAACACCACGGCTCTACCGACCGATAGACAGCCAGCAGGCAGAGCCGGTAGAAGACCACCCGGTTATTCAGTTGATGGCTCAACCTGATCCGATGATAATGGGGTCTTTATTCTGGGGCTGGGTCATCCAAGATTACAAGTTATTCGGTAATACCTACCTAAGAAAGATTCGCTCTTCCACCCGTGGCACGGTGACCGCTTTGCAGTTCCTACCGCAGGACATGGTTAGACCTGTTGGTAATGGTGTAAACCCGCTAACGCACTACGTCTACACTACTGACGGTCGCTCCTTTGATATCCCGGTATCCGACATCATCCATATCCGGTACGGCAGAGACCCAAGCGATATCCGGATAGGACGTGCGCCGCTTACCGCTGTCCTGCGTGAGATTGCAACCGATAACACGGCATCCACTACCGCATACGGACTATTGGCTAACGGTGCCATGCCGTCTTTGATTGTCGGGCCTGATGCCAAAGAGACTAGCGTTGATATGTCTATGGACGATGCCCGGCAGGTCAAGCGGCAACTGCATGAAGACCTAACCGGGGACGGTTCCGGCGGCATCGTGGTAATGACCGGTGCGTACAAGATGGACAGGGTATCCCTTACGCCTTCCGAGCTTGCTTTGGATTCCGTGAGACGTGTCCCTGAAGAGCGCATCTGTTCAGCGCTTGGCATCAACCCCATGGTCTTGGGGCTTGGAAGCGGCTTAGAGCGCTCTACCTACAGTAACTATGAGAGAGCCCAGCAAGCGGCATGGGAAGATGGCATGGTGCCACTCCTGCGTACCTTGGCGGACGCTATCACCGCTGACCTGCTGCCGGAATACCCTGAGACACAGCAGGGCGATTACGTAATGTATGACCTTGAAACCGTGCGGGCGCTTGCTGATGATATGCAAGCGGAAGCCACACGAGCAGAGCGGTTGTACAAGTCTGGCATCATTGATCGGGCTGAAGCCAAGCGAATAGCCGGCCTTGAAGCCGTGCCGGAAGATGAAGGCGTACTACATCCATCCGCTATCAGCGTACAGGCTGGCACGGGTGCATCGCTGGCAGAGACAACCAATGCGGCAGGTATCTTGATTCGTTCCGGTTACGATCCGGGCAGCGTTACGAGCTTCCTTAACCTCCCAGTGCAGCACACGGGAGCCGCACCGGTTACCCTGCGAGATGAAGCCAAAGCGTACGAGATGAAGTTTGTACCGAACGCTGGCATGGTCGAAGCAGCACAGCGGGCGCTTGATTGGAAAGCGGAAGGTTTCGACGGCGGGACGCGGGTAGGCCTTGCGCGGGCTAACCAAATCGTGAATGGGGAGCAACTTTCCGAAGACACGATACTCCGGATGTATTCTTTCTTTTCTCGTCACGAAGTAGACAAGCAGTCTGAAGGCTTCAACGCTGGTGAGGAAGGTTTCCCTTCACCGGGGCGTGTAGCCTGGGACTTATGGGGCGGCGATGCTGGGTACCGCTGGGCTACATCCAAGCGGGACGCAATGCAGCCTGACGGCAAGAGCCTTGATGGTGACCACGTATGCACTCCGGGGGTAGTGTACAAGTCTCACCCTTTTTACGGGTACGAGCTGGAGACCAGCTCAAGCGAGTAGACACCGGCACGGGCAGGATTTATGCCGCTAGTCAGAAGTATCGGAATGACCTGTTGGAGCGTGAAGGTGTAGCCATCAGCCGGATGCAACGCGCATACAAAGCCGCAACCAAGGCAAGCATCGATGAGCTTGAAGCGCTGGAGGGTAGGATAGCCGAGCGTGAAGCAAACGGCGAACCGCCATCCGAGACAATCCTTTGGATGCGCCAGCGGATCATAGACAACATCGAGCAGCTGGGAAAGAACCTGAAGAAGTTCAGCATCGAGGGGGCAACGATAACTGCAGATGGGCAGCTACAAGCCGCTATCCTTGCTAATGATGCAACGCCAAGCCTTGTGGAAGCGGCAGCGGGTAAAAAGCCCGCCGGCGTTACCCTTGGTACTAGCTGGACAAGTCTACCTGACGAAAGCTTGCAGGCCTTTGTCGGGTTCGCAGGCGATGGTAGCCCTTTGGCTGTCCTATTCGATGCCATCCCCCAAGTAACCACCGATGCCATGCAGATGGCTTTGGTACAAGGTATCAGCCTTGGTGAAGGCCCGCGCACGGTAGCACGTCGGGTACGCAAGGCGGCGGACATCGGCAGGCAACGAGCCGAGACGATAGCGCGTACTGAGATGATACGAAGCGCCAGGGAAGCCCAGCGGCAACTATACACGGAGAACGGCGCGGTGACCGGATACCGGCGGCAGGCTACGCAGGATGCGCGGGTATGCCTTGCTTGCTTGGCTCTTTCCGGCACCCTTCAGGCTACCGACACCATCATGCCAAGCCACCCGAACTGCCGGTGCGTGATGATACCGGAAACGCTTTCATGGGCAGAGATAACCGGTGATTCTTCCATCCCTGATACCCGCCCAGAGGTAGCCACGCCTGATCGGATTCTTGCTGGTCTCAACGACAGCGAGATACAAGAAATCATGGGTGAAGGCCGCTACCGGTTATGGAAGGAAGGCAAACCGCTTTCTGACTTTGTACGGGTCAAGGAAAACCAAGACTGGGGGCCTACGACGAGCATCATTCCGCTGAAGGAGTTCGGTATCACGGTACGGCGCCCACGCACTGCAATGGAGTGGGAACGTGAGATTGCCAACCGACAGATGGATCAATAGGGTATGTGGGATAGTGAAGCCATGGACTTGCTGACTTCTACCGTAGACAATATCAAGAGTGACCGGCTTGGTTACGTCAAGGGCTATCTGGTGCGCTTTGGCGATACCAAGAACTCTGACCTTGAAGGTGACTATTTCACCAAGTCAACCGACTACGGTTTCCCGATGTCTGAAGGCAAGCGCGTACCGCTCAACGTCTACTACCACCACGGCATGGATGCCGCTGTCGGGAAGAAGTCTATCGGTACAGGCTACATCAAGATGGACGATACCGGGCTATGGTATGAAGCTCAACTAGACATGGCCGATGAATACGGCTCGATGATTGCGAAGCTCTGCAAGCAAGGCAAGATGGGCTTTTCCTCTGGTGCCGCTGGTCATCTGGTAGAGCGCAAAAGCATGGGCGGTGCCGCTGAAATCACCCGCTGGCCTATCGCCGAGGCAAGCATCACCCCGACACCTGCCGAGTATCGCAACAGTGTTAAAACCCTCAAGGAGTACTACGGTATGGAGCCGATGATGGAAGAAGAAGAAGAGGTGGTCATGGCTCCAATGCCTGAACAGTCCCCGGAAGAGTACGCCGCATCGGTTTTCAACGAGTCCGAAGGTGACCTTATCCATGAGGGGCTTGAAGCCTACTACGATGCGCTCTGCGGAGCCATCGAGATGGTTTCTGATCAGACCATGGCGGATGCCATCATTGACGAATTTGCTCGACGTGCTAAGGGGCTATACGCCATGCACGGCATGAAGAGCGTACAACCCGCATCCCTGCGGGGTGTTGAACGTCGACTGCGGGATGCAGTCGGTCTTAGCCGGACAAGCGCAAAGCGCCTTGCCCCTGTAGTCTGGGATTCACTGCGGGACGCAGACCAGCCAGAGACGCAACCGGTACTCGTAGTAGAGGCGAAAGCCCATGACAATGACGAACGCCAGGAACTGCTGGCACGTCTGGAGTTGCTAACACAACTATGAATATCGAACAACTGACAGCCAAGCGTGAAACGCTTCTGGCTACAGCCCGTGAGCTCGCATCCGGTGATGGTGACCTTTCGCAGGTCAAGTCCATCATGGTAGATGCTAACAACATCCAAGAGCGCATCGAGACCATCAAGAGCCTCGGCGCTTCCGCTCCTGTCGCTACGCCTGATGTAGAGTCCAAGCCGTGGAAAAGTGGCATCAACGTTCAGAAGAATCCTTTCGCAGGATCCGCTGACGAAAAGAACCAAAAGGCTTATGTTTTTGGTCAGTTCGCGCGCCACTTGGCTGGCGTGAAGTCTGCTACAAAGTGGCTTCAGTCCAATGGCCACATGAAGGCACAGGTAGAAGGCACAACGACCGCTGGTGGTTTTACTGTCCCTGATATCGTATCCAGCGACCTCATCTACCTCCGTGAAATGTACGGCGTTGCTCGCCGCAACTCCCGTATCTACCCGATGTCTTCGGATACCCTTTTGGTTCCAAGTGCAACCGGTAGCACCACGGTCTACTACGCATCCGAAGCAACAGCAATCACCGATTCCCAGCTGACCTTTGCACAGGTTTCTCTGTCCGCAAAGAAGCTTGCTGTGTTGACCATTGCATCCAAGGAACTCGGCGAAGACACGGTTATCGACCTCGGTGCTTCCCTTGCGCGTGACATGGCTTATGCCATTGCTAAGGAAGAGGACAACGCCTGTTTCAACGGCGACGGTACATCCACATATGGAAGCATCACCGGTATCCTTCAGGGTGTTTACGGCTTGAACGCGACCAAGGCTAACATCGCTGGTGTCGTTCTTGGTGCTGCACTTTCCGGTGCCGCATTCAGCAACTTCACATTGGCTAACTTCCAGGCGATGGTTGCAAAGTTGCCAACGTATGCAGACAATGCCAAGTGGTATATGCACAAAGACCTGTTCTTTAACGGTGTTGCTGACAAGCTGATTGCACTCGGTGGAAACGCAATCCTCGACATCCAGAACGCATACACCACTGCACCTACACTCTTTGGCTATCCGATCGAGTGGGTACAGAATATGCCTAAAGCACCAGCTGCAACAACCCCTGTTGCTATCCTCGGTGACCTTACAAAGGGTGTAGCATTCGGTGACCGCCGTGCAATGACGGTTGAGGTTTCCGATCAGGTGAAGTTTGTCGAAGACGCTTTGACATACAAGGCTACAGAGCGTTTCGCCTTCAACGCTCACGATGTTGGAAACGTCAACTCTTCCGCTGCATCTAAGGTACCTGGTTCGCTTATCGTCCTCGCAACCACAACCGCTTCCTAAGCGGCTCGGTTCTACTCAAGCCCTCGGCAGACGTGCCGGGGGCTTTCTTTATATGTGGGATAGTGGAGCATGATGACACGAGCCGAAGCGATAGCGCAGGTATCACTTTTTGTGGATGCCCAAAGTTATCCGCAGATGTCCACCACCGACATAGGGAGCATCCTTGATTCCTTCTCACGGTTCACCACTTGGGCTGTTAGCACGGCTTACTCTGTTGGTGATCGTGTAGTGCCTACAACGCCCAATGGGCGGGTCTACGAGTGTCGGGTTGCTGGTACATCAGGCACGACACAACCCGATTATCCGGTCTACCCTGCGTATCAGTTTCATGGTTTCAGTATTGAGGATGGCGCATCTAATCCACGGTTGACATGGGTAGACATGGGGCCTGCTAACATCGAGCGCTACGATGTCAGGACTGCCACCCGACAAGGTTGGCTTATCAAAGCCTCTAGATGTGCTTCAGACATCGATGCCAAAGAAGGCACCTCCGATGTGAAGCTCTCACAACTCAAAGCGCACTGCCTTTCGATGGCTGAACGATATCGTCCCCTGGTGTTCGCATGAGTCCGATTCTACGCGCAACCCTGCAAGCAGGCATGGTACGCAACCTCTGCCAAGACCGGGTAGAGATTCACCGCTTCACGCTTACCGAAGATGGGCGTGGCGGGGCTACTGAGACATGGCGCAAGGTAGCAGAGTACAACGCCAGGCTAACCAACCAGAGCGACACGGAATCTATCGTAGGCGGTGGCATCCAGTCATCTGCCCAGTGGACTTTGATAGTCGCTGTAGGGGCTGACGTGATGCCGCAGGATAGGGTTTACCGGGTAGGCGATGATGCCCGCTATTACGATGTGATCGGGACTGACTTTGGACAGACAGAATTATTGGTACAGCACGTAGGGTTGGTGGAGCGGACATCATGACGGCAGAGGCGTGGGTTCCCATTGGCATACAAGCCTTTATTACAGTTACTAGTATCGGTGCCGCATGGGTGGCTATACAGGTCAGGTTGACGCGACTGGAGACTCAGGTGGCACACATTATAAACACCTTAGACGGGCAGCAGCAGGAAGTGCGCCGCATCGAACAGAGACTCGGTAAGTTGGAAAACAAGGTCAGCGCTTTGGAGGCGATCATACAAAGATGAACAGCATTTCAATCAAAAGACTCGTGGTCGTTGTGATCGTGGCTTTCGTAGCTGCTTTTACTAGCGTTTTCGGCGATGGGGTTCGCACATCCGAAGCACACGACCTGAGCGAGCTCGGCACAGTGCTGGCACTCTACGGGAGCAAGGCGGTAGCGGCGGGTGTCTCCGCTGCGGTGAGTAGCGTGCTGGCTTTCCTCACGATGCCGTTCAAGGGTACGCAGGCGAATGCGATGAAGGTGGGCAAATGAACTGCCAGAACTTCTCAATAGAACCGAATCCACAGAATCCAGCCGACTACATTATCAAGGGTGATATCTACGATAATGATGGGGTATTTGTCGGTGACTTTGGCCCGGACGGTACATCAATGTTTGCTTGGTGGAGTACACAGGACGAAGCATTCCAGTTTAATTATGCGCTCCAATTTTCCCAGATTATGGCGCAGGAAATAGCCGATGGAGTAGCCGAGTAATGGCGATTTATTATGTAAGGAATGACGGTAACGATTCCAATGCCGGCACTGGCCCTGCAACAAATCAAGCGTGGCAGTCGTTACAAAAAGCGTTAGGCGCAACTAGTGGTTTAGTAGGAGGCGATATTGTTTATGTCGCTCCCGGTCGCTATACAGAATTTGTGACGGTTGCAATTACCTCTCCATCGTCACAGGTTAGGATTGTTGGAGACCCGTCCGCTTCTCAATTTTCAGGCATTACACCGGGCGTAGTTTTATGGACTACAATGTCTGTCAACGGCACTGCAATCCAGACGCTACTACTGGCAGCCACATCGAAAAACAATCTAAGTTTTGAAAACTTCTACTTTGAAATCGGAGTAACAACAAACAATCAGTTTTACTTAAATTTGCTAACAAGTCAGAATATACAATTTAAGAAATGCTTAATGGATGCTAACGGCACATCGACAAACAGTGATGTCCTGTATATTTCCTGTCCTTCTGGGCAAGCAGTAAATGCAACAATTGATTCTTGCATTTTCAATAATGGGGCAAGAGGGGTGAACTTTTTAGGAACAAGTGGAGTTGCTGATTCAACAACAGTCAAAAACTGTTTATTTATTGGGCATAAGTCAACAGCACTTGGAAGTACGAGCGCACAAATGTCTATCATCAACTCTACTTTTATTGGTTGTGCTGGGTCAATTGCGTCAAATCCTACATCAAGTATCGCATCTACAATCAAGAACTGTCTATTCTCAAGTTGCACAGCTGCGGTATTTTGGGGGAGTAGTATTGGTACTACTGCAACGTTTTGTAGAAGCATTGGTTCAGGTGGATTTAGTAACGTCACAGCCACAACAGCGACAAATAGTTTTGTAGGCTCAAACGGACTAGACAATGGATATAGACAACTTCATAACTTGCAATCTATATTCCAATCAGGCTCCACACTTAATAGCGTAAATACCTCGTTCGGTAACGCAACCAGCGCACCGTCTACTGACCTATTCAATGTCCTATGGTCGGGAACCTCTCCGGACGCTGGAGCGATTACCTATCGTAATCTAGGCACGATAACGCCTATCTATCAACCAACGGAGCGCAACGCCTCAACAATCACAATCGCTCCGGGCTCAGCCTCACAGTCAATCGAACTCTACCTTGGCGCTACAGGTCTAACAGCCTCCACAAGCGGTCTCACAGCCCGCTACAACCGCACACGCACTGCAAGCGTATCTATCCCTCTGGTATCACGCACAATTGCTCAGGCGTGGACAGCTGGTGGCTTTGCGGAGGTAGACGCAACCAACATGCCGGGCGTGTATCGCCTCGACGTACCTGATGCTGCGCTTGCGGCTGGTGCTGACGATGTCACTATTGTGGTACGTGGTGCGTCTGGTACTAACGGTGCGGTAATGACGGTCAAACTAAGCAGTGGTGGCTTGACGGAAGCGCAGACGGCTGGTGCAGTATGGAACGCTGTACGCTCGTCCTACGCAACGGCTGGTACGTTTGGCGAGTACGTCAATACAAACGTCAATACAGGGGCTATCGCTGACGCAGTCTGGGATGAAGCTCGAAGCGGACACACAACGGCTGGCACGTTTGGCGAGTATGTCAACGCTGAACTGGTGACCCCGGTAACCTCAGCCGCTCTTGTTCGCATGGGGCCTTTTGAAGTTAGGGCTGACGGCTTAGGGGCATCGGATCCGCTTGACATCCAGAAGGGCGCACAGCACGGTATCGATATCCAGTGTGTAGACAACAACGGCGCAGGGATAGACATTACGAGTGCAACGGTAACGGCTAAGGTCTATAACAGTGGTGCTACGCTGGTTGACACCTACTCCTGTACGGCAACCTATGCAGCTGATGGACGGGCAACGTTTACAATCGATACGACGGTGACTAACACTCCTGGAACCTACACGGCTACAATCACAAGGTCAACATCTGCAAACGACACGCAGGTCTTCGGGCCGCTCCGCATCTATGTGAGGGATATCTAATGGCACTTATATTTGATTTGACTGAAGACCCTCAGCAGGTCGTGCAAGTCTCCGCATGGGTCGGAGACTGGCACTCCTATGTAGTCCGCTTAGTAGACGAACTGGGAAGCCCGGTAGACATCACGACCGGTACTCTTGGTGCAACCTTTACTAACATCCAGACCGGGGCATCGTACACCTTTCCGTCTGGAAGCGTGACCTTGACAAAGCAGTACAGCGCACAAGGCATCCTGAGCGTTCTCAACCCGGCGGCTTACGGCACAGCGGCAGACATCCGGCTAACGATATCTTTCACGGTATCAACCACGGTGCGGCGCTTTGGCCCTCTAGAGATTGAGGTACTAGCACCATGAGTGTAACCGTATCCCTGAAGACAACCGGTATAGACCAGTACAAGCGCAACCTGACAAAGATAAACAAGATCGTGGGTAAAGCTGCGGCTGATGTTGAAGCCACGGCAAAGCGAAGCATCAAGACAAACAGCGGTAAGTTTCGTGAGTATGAAAAGGGTCACTGGTCAAGCCCTCCCGGCTCACCGCCAAACTCTGATACTGGCTTCCTTGCGAACTCCATCATGCACCGGATGCTGACGGCTACAAGTGCTGAAGTTGCGGCAATGGCAAAGTATGCCGTACCGCTAGAACTTGGCTGGACATCGAAGGGCGGCAACACCGTACCGCCGAGACCGTTTCTAGATCCAGCCTTACAGCACGTAAAGCCGGCATTTGTCAAAGCGCTAACAGTGGTGCTGAAGGGTAAGTAATGGCATTTGAACCGGCGGTAATCGAACAATGGATATACGAGACTCTGAGCGGCGATGCTACGCTCTTGGGTTTGCTTGCTCCTGACAATAAACCTAACGGCTTCCAGATGGGCATCTATAACACCGTAGCGCCGCAGACCGACCCGGTAAGCCGTAGACCGGTGCAGGTGCCTTACGTGGTCTTTAGCCGAGCAGGTGCAAGCGGTGATGACGAAGACACGCTATGCGGCGCTCGTGTATTCACCACGCCTAACTACCGAATAACTGTGTGGGATACTGAAAGTGGTGCGATGAGCATGAGCCGGATACAAACCATCATGAATCGCATCGACACATTATTGGATAATCAGACGGTAACCAGCACGACCCCACGGCTTTATGTCCGCAGGACTTCAACGGATCAAACCTTTACATTATCTGATGGTGGTAGGACGGATTACGGGGTGACAGCGGTCTATCGCTGCTTGACCCAGCAGTAGGAGTAGACACAATGCCTTTTACAAAATCGTTCGGTTTGGTCGGTGAAAACTGTACCGTAACCATTGCTTTTGGTGGTTTCCAAGACGGTAGCCCTTCAGCTTTCACCGCTAATACCTATACGTGTTTAGCCAAGTCGGTGCGTACATCTACATCGGTAGATACCGCTGATGTCAGCGCACTTTGTGACACCACTAAAAAGATGCAGGTTACAAAAGCATCCGGTTCCATCGACATCGAGCTGCTGGTAGACGGTACACAACAGGCTGATGGTTCACCTATCTTTTTCAATAAAGAAGGCTACTATTGCCAAGTGGTTATCACTCCTGGCTCTTTGAATGCAAAGACTTTTGTAGGTGTTGTTACCGCTACAGGTATCGGCATTGCGACAGGTGAAGCGGTTACAGAGACAGCTACAATCATGCTTGGTGCTAACGGCGTAACGACCGCTTGGACATCCGCATAATGGGAATCAAAGCCATCAAGGCGGTTGAGCCTGAAGTAGAACACGGCATCCTTGAAGTAGACCTAAGCGAGTGGGCAGGTGAAGGAGCGATAGTAAAGTTCCGCCAACCAAAAGCGGCAGACTACTTCCCGGATGCCAATGAGCTACAGAAAATCAGGATGTCTTACGCCGAGATGGCACCTAACCTTTTGGTCAACTGTCTCATTATTGGCAAGTGCTACATTCCGGATATGGATGACCCATCGGATGCGGCTTTCATTCGTGTACTGCTTGACCTAAGCCGTAAGAACACGCAAGCCTTTTACGCTATCTATTGGTCGTTCATTGGTAAGTATATTGATGTGTCGGTTACCAAAGAGGTAGACGAAGCAAAAAACGACTCGGCGGTGTAGGGTCAGTCATCGCGTATTACTGCGTGAAATACCTACACCGTCATCCTTCAGAGGTTGACCTAACGCTGGAGCAGATTTGGGAAGTTGCTGTGATTGCTCAAGATCTAGAAAAGCACGAGATCAATATGATTAAGGCAACAAGGGGCATATTTTGACAGTAGCACAACTAACCGTAAAGCTCGGCGTGGATGGCATGGGACAGATTGTTTCTGCCCTTGACAAAGTCAAAGCCGGGTTAGGCCAAGTCGCACAAAAAGCCCAAGGTGCTGGCACTGCTCTTGCCGGTATCGGTGCAGTTGGTGTTGCTGGCACGGTTGCTGGTTTTGGTATGCTTGGCAAAACTGCCTTTGATGCAGCCGTATCTTTTGAGTCTTTGAACTCCAGGCTTACCGCCATTACTGGTAGCGGTGAAAAAGCAGCTCAAGTGCTTGACATGGTTCGCAAGGTTGCTGGGCCTTCCCCCTTCACCTTTTCCCAGTTGGCAAACTTAGCAGTAGGGCTTGAATCTATCGGGCTTGAAACTAACGCTTTGCTGCCGCGCCTTGCTAACCTTGGCGCTGCTTTTGGTGCTGACGAAGAGCATCTAAAATCATTATTGAACATGGTCGGTAAGTTCAAAGTTGGCCAGATGCCTGATAGTGAGCAGATGGCTATGTTTGGTATGAGCCGTTCACAGTTTGCCAAAGAAGGCATTAAGTTTGACAAGGGCGGCGGGCTTGATCCGGGGCAAGAACTGAAGGTATTTGAAACCTTTATAAAGATTATTGATACCAAATACAGCGGGATGCTTGATGCTCTATCCGGTGACACGGCCACAAAGTTAGCATCGCTTGAAGACGCATGGGAAGGGGCTATGCGTACCATTGGTCAAAAGCTGATAACCATCTTGACCCCATACATCAAGTACGCTACCGACTTCCTGGGCCGCATGATGGATAGCGGAATCTTAGCGGATCTAACCGATAAGTTCTTTGGGCCTATGCAAGAGTTTACTAAAGGCTTCACCGATGGCAACGTTCAAGCAAGCGTAGATAAGTTGCTGGCGTCTATCCTTGCTGTTGGTGCATCCATCCCGGACATCCTCAGCGGCACGTTTCAGAATGTCGGCAAGATTCTACAAAACTTCCTAACCAACATAAACGCATCTATTGGCAAGCTGAATCCGCTCCTTGCTATGGAAGGTCATAAAAAGATAGATGACCTCAAAACTGATTACGTCTATGGGCGTATAAGCAAAGAGCAGCTAGATGCACGGCGTACCCAGATATCGCAAGAGTACGGCTTTGGTGCTACCGGTGACATCATGCAGGGTGTTGACTTTGGCAAGCCGTTTGCGGATGCGTCAAAGTTTGCAGACAGCATTATCAAAAAGATGGCAGGTAGCAAAGCCCCTGAAGCAGGCGGCGTACCTAAGCCGTTCGGCCCTTACTTCAAACCGGGTGAAGAGCCGGGTATGGGTGGCGCTGGTGAAACCGGAGACCTACTGCTACGCATTGCAAACAACACACGAGACACGGCGGAAGCTTTGACCCTACGGCGTGAAACTTTAGGCGGCGGGGCGATGGGTGCCATAGGGCTAACAGGTGCCGAGGTTGGAGCCGTGAACGCTTCCTACGGGCGGTTCGGTAATGGCCTTATTCCAGCAGGTACAGACCTTGAAAGAGCGATGCGTAGACTGATTCGAGATGAGGGTAGGCGCAATGGGCAACCCGGAATAATGGGGCGGTTCTAATGGCTAACATCCACCAGCTAAAGGTTGAGTTTGATGTAGTCGAGCCACGCCCGCAGTACGGTCGTTTGATGGCTCCACTGGACGGTACAAAGGTTGACCTAACCAACTCTAACAACATATGGCAAGACCCTGCCACGCTAACAATGATGCTTGCTCCGCTCCCGGTTACAGCGGCATGGAATACAACTTACAGCGGATCCTATGCACGGTTTCAAAAGACCGACTACACGCTAACCACTGCCGCCAAGTGGAAGCAAATGCAGATTAGGGCATCCGGTGATTACTACCTACAGTCTTTGGATGTCACTGAACGCGCTACGCTAACAACGGCATGGAGTAACAATCAACCGGCTTACCTTAGCCTGTATGTTCCAGGACTCAAGGACACCGACAAGAGCATCATTCTTAAGGCTGGCTGGGGTGTTGGTTCGGCTGGAAGCGTTGAGGTTTGGTTTGCCGCTAACGGTTCAGCTCAGGTGTACAAGTCTGGGGTACTGGTTGGAAGTTATGACCGGGGAGACGCTAACATCGCTCCTGCGGTAGGCACCACTGCAAGTAAATCAAGCCGCTCTGATTTCATCTCTATTATGATGATTCCCGCTAGACGGCGTGAGCTGATTGTAGCGACATCAAACGGCACTCACTTTTCCCATGTCTTTGAAGACCTAAGCCCAGCGCTAAACAATGTGATTGTTCCGGCTGCCGCGTTCTCTTGGTTGGTGCCATCTGGTCAAGCCACGGTGCAGCTCGCAAAGTGTGCCTTTGAAACCAGCGGTTATGTGCTATCTCAAATCAAGAGTCTAAGATACCCGCCTCCAACAGGTGCAACTTTCAGCGGCACTTTTGCAGGTGACCCCATTGGCGTAGGTGCTAATACTTACACTGGCTCAGTGGTCAAAGCAGACGGCACAGCATACACGCCTAACGGGGTGATCAAGGACGTACGGGCAAAGGTTGCCCTAACAGGCCCCGGTACCGGCACCTTTGGTCTTTACACGGTTGAGATGCTTTATGATGCTGCCGTGGGTGCTACCTACGATGGCACAGTAGACGTTACGCAGTACATCCAGAGCCTTAGCCTGGCGGTTGACGAAGACGGCAAATCCACCTGCACCATTGGCGCTATCGCAAAGTCATTGATAGATGCCGGAGTGCAAAAGCCTAACGTTACATCTGACCGACCGGTAAGGATTGCTCTTGGCGATGGGCCTGCGGTTTATCCGGGAGTGGTTACTTATCAAGACATATTCCGGGGTACGCTTCAGCCTCCAAAGATAGAGTTTCTTGACCGTGACACAACAGCAAGCTGGGCAACTTACGTCTACACCGGCACGGATCGTAGCGGTGACTTTGAACTGGCGTGGATTGTTGAATCCTATCCGTATGATGGCATCACGGCTGGCAATGCGATTCTTGACCTTATGAAAATCGCTGGCTACGATGATGCGGTTACTCCTTACTTTGGTGGTGACTTTCCCGATCAAGAACTGCCGTACACAACGAACATTTCCAAGGGGCAGTACAGCCTTGCACCTGACTACGGCGATAATGTCAAATCGTATCTAGACAAAATCAAGCAAGAATACTACGCTACTTGGATAACTGGTTGGATGCCGACCGCTTCCGGATATTACTACCAGTGGCTCAATGTGAACGCGGCTAGCACGGCATCTACGATGACGCTCTACCAGAGCATAGCAAACGCAACCACCGCAGGAGTGGCTGAAGAGCTACGCCCACAAAGGGTGATTCGTAGCCTCAACTCATACAACGAAGAACCAGAATGTACACAGGTTACAGTCATCGGGCAAGACCCTAACACGGGAATCTTTATCCCTTACACGCAGATAAATGCAGCCGCTGAAATTGCAAACACAGCACCGGCAAGCCGTCCGAGAAGTTGGCGCGGCAGACCGGTTTGCTACCAGTATCGTGACCCGGCGCTGAACACTCTTGATGCGGTTACGGCAGCCTGTTTGATGCTCTACACCCGGCTAACCACTGGGCGCACGATGATTGAGTTTGATGCTACATTCTTGGTTTACAACGTTTCAAACCGGCCTGTCTGGCTTGGTGATGTCATCAAGTTGATGGACACAGACGGCGTTGGAGTGCTTGGCAACTACCGGATTATTGCCATCCCATCGATTGAGTTTGTGCAAGAGAACACGGTCGGATCTAGTACGCTTTTCAACGTCAGGCGGGCATCTTACCGGGCGGTCTATGTGAGCGCAGGGACTTAGATGGCATACATAGACGGCACCCGTACATCAACGCTCACCATGAGCCACACCCAGAATGTATTGGTCAGAATCTGGAATCCTTTTGCTACGCAACCGCTGGAGCCTGATTACGATACTCACTTTACTAACTTTACCTTTGGTGGGCATCTAGGCTTTTCGG
>Ga0208800_1000097_pt1 | contig 15262 bp, 21 predicted proteins | sample ColrivemetaGS541_FD_187619 | JGI IMG/M metagenome (GOLD analysis project Ga0208800, IMG submission 187619) | Estuarine microbial communities from the Columbia River estuary - Freshwater metaG S.541 (SPAdes) (version 2) | ecosystem: Environmental > Aquatic > Marine > Intertidal zone > Estuary ...
GGATAGCGAGCTATTGCCGCGCATCGCTCTTGACACCGAGCCCGATGGTGCTCTTTTTCCGTAGTCTGGAAAATGGACGTTTAGGAAAAGGGGAGCCCCGTCTAGTGAGTGCTAGACGGGGTTTTTTTGCGTCTTGGCCGCATCTCCGCCGGAGCCAGTAAAACCGTCTCCACCCGGTCAATCACCCGGTAATGATTGCGCTTGTCGCCGTAGCTGTTCACCCATTCAAGCATCTGCTCAACTCCGCACACCATCGCGGCGTGTGTTACATCGGTCCATTCACGCCCGCAGTGCCTGCGCGCTCTAGCTTGTAAAAGAACTTTTCGAGTACGCGACCCGGCGCCCAAAAACTCCGCATAGTAGAGCACGGCATCAGCGCCAGCCACACTCCCTTTCTTTTGCGCAGAAACGGCCTCTGTAGCGGGTTTCGCCACCTCTTCGGTATGTCCACAGCCAACCGCTCCTTGACGCCCGTCTATCGCCATTTGTGCGCGTTTCATCATTTCCGCTTTGCGCGCGGCTTGATCCGCATTGTGAGAACCGTTTTCCATGTTGTTTGATTACTGTATAAATAAACGTGTTCAAGTAACGTGTGGCGTTGCGTAAACTCTATCGCGACGAGTGTGGGTGCTTAGGCCCCACTCTCTCGTAAGAGAGAGGTCATCTGAATTGGTCCGGACAATTTCAAAAACCTTGTGGAACCCTAGTGAAATCAAGCGAATTGGTCCGGACCATTTCGATGTCCGAACACTACGTCCACTGTTCGGACCAATTCGCTCCAGCGTAACTCGTTGATGTCCGGATTTTGTCCAGAGCGATGTCCAGTGTTCCACAAGCACTTTTTAATACACCTTTTAGCTTTTTTACTGTTCAGTCACCCCGTATTCTGTGCCTTGCCAGAGTTTGGTTTCAGCATTGTAGACGACGACTCCACGATTTAACTGCCTTAAAGTATCCCATGCTGAAACGGCGTGTTCGTACGGTATTCCGGCTTGGTTCTTGAGCCATTCGATGGCTGCACCCTTCGACATTGGCGGCAAACTGTGCAGGATTTTACCAGTGCCATCTACCATTGATCCATCGTAAGTGCCCCGCTTTTTGGCCGATTTTAACGGGAATTGCACCTTGTAATTCATGCGCTCAAAATGCCCGGCGTTCCACTTAACCGCAAACGGATCGGTCGGCGGATGTCCACGAGCGACCAAGTTCACGTCAAAATCGTAGGCCGACGGCTGCTCTCCTTTCTTCGGCCTAGGCGGCGGAGTGAAAAAGACCATCGCGTCGGGATCGCGAGCCCACACACCCGACCCAGACGCCCGGTCGATTGGCGACTTCTCCGAGCTGTCGCCCTTCGCAAAGTGGTGCGAATACAAAATGCAGCACCCGACATTCCGCGCGACCTGCTCCAGCTCGTTCAGCAGCGAATTGATCTCGCCGGCAGCGTTCTCGTCTCGGTCGCCCAAGAGCTTGTAAATCGGATCGAGGATGATCGCCAGCGGTCGCTCCTTAAGCAGCGTATCCATCAGTGCGTGCATCAGCTCGGTCACCTCCCGCATCTGTCCCCGCATTGGCCAGATCATTAAGTTGTCCGACCACACGTCTTCCGGTAGCAATCGCGATTCGCTGACCGTCATCAAGCGGTCGAGAATCTGCTCCCTGTGCAGCTCGCCGTCGATGAAGATGACCTTTCCTTGAGCGCATGGCAGCCCGAGCCACGGCGCGCCCGACGAGATTGAGATGGCCAAGTCTAGCAGAGTCCACGATTTCCGCGCCTTCGATGGCCCCGCAATCATCATCTTGGATCGCACGCTCAGCAGGCCGGTGATCAGATCCGGCAGCCCGTCCCCGAATGCGACGCTCTGGCGCAGCGTTTTTACGTTTAACAGTTTTGGCAGCGGATTCGGTTCCGTCCACTCTCCCGGCCCGATCTGAGTGGCCAGCAGCGCCTGCAACACCCGCACGCCGTCCACCTCCCGAAGCACTCCTGGGCACCGACTGACCCGCGCTGGGTCATTGTTTTTCGGGTCGCACTTGAGCTGAGCGAAGATCTGATCGCGCCGCTCGTCCCATTCTTGTTTGTTGGCAGCGTCCACCCTAATCCATCCATGGATTGATCGCTTTCCGCTCGTCACGATCAGACTGATTGGCAGTCCCGACGTTTCTAGCGTGCGCCGTTGCTCCTCAGGATCGCCATCGTCAAACTCTGCAAGTACATGACGATAAGCGTGAATGTTGTCGTTTTTACGTCCACCCTGTAACGACGAAAGCGGATTGATTCCGATGTAAGCGCCGCCTCCGGTCGAGCACACGAGATCAATGGGACGTTTTGCGTGATGCTTCTCCCACTGCGTCCGGCTCTTGATCATGGCAGCGTCTGGCACCCACCTGTCCTCTTGCCACCGCGCATCACACACAGCGACCAGCTCGTCGGGCAGGAATGCGGCCTGTAGTGCTTGAATGAAATCATCCTTGTGAACGAGCGCCGGCGCCACCGAATGCGATACTGTGCGCCGCGACTTGATCGGATCGGTCACAACTGTGCTCTTGTACCCGCTCATGATGGCCGTGATTGATTCGGCTTCCCGCAGTCCGTCCTTGAGCGCGCGCGGTAGCAGTTGGCTTTGCGCCTCGGCCTGCGGGATACCGGCAGCGAAGAACTGTTGCGACATCGAGTAGAGTGTTGCGTTGCGTTGTCCCTTGGCGGCGCCGTGCTGCAAATAGGCGTGCACGCTCTCGGGCAGTCTACTTTCTACGTTTTCTACGTGTAATCGTGGTGTGTATTTCATCGTCCAAATTTCTGTGAGATAAAGGTGCCTGCTTGAGTAAATGTCGCTGTTTGTGGTGACGGGTGCCCCAAGCGTTTGAGCAACCGCACTTGTTTGGGAGTTGCTAGATTGGCCGCCCGCCGAATTGCCAGCTTGTCGAGGATCTTGGATGCGTGACCTCGGCACGTCACCGACCCTGGGTCAAACCCTGCCCGGATCAGGATGTTGTTCTGCGCTTCGCTGACTTCTTTGTGATGCCAGTCCATAGTCGGTTCATACGTGAGCAACTCTTCGTCATCCAGAGCGTAGGCCATCTCAACCGCATCGTAAGTTTGTGGCGGTCGTTCTTTGACCTCATCCAGCGTTTTAAGCAGCTTCTTGAGTCGCTGCGTCTCGACGTCCTCGGCAGATTGGAACACTTCGTCCCCGGCTTCGATAGCGGCCTCGATCCCTGCGACATCATCCGGCGACTTTGCAATCAGCCGCGAAATAGTGATCAGCTTGTGCTGGTCCGTCTGCCACAGGAAATCCAGAAGAAGAAGATCCTCTTTGCCGGGATGGATGCGCGTGCCACGCCCCACCATTTGCGCAAAAAGTGCCCTCACCTGCGTCGGTCGAAGGATTGCGATACAATCCACGTCTGGCTGGTCGAACCCCTCTGTGAGAAGCATGGCGTTACAAAGCGCCGTGCCTTTTGGCGCATTTGCGAACCATGCCAGCGCCCCGTGTCGATCGTCTGTGCTGTCCACTCCGGCCACGGCTTTGGATGTAACGCCGCACTTATTCAGCATCGCAGAAAAGTCGCGCGCCATCTCTACGAGCGGAAGGAACACGATGGTCTTTCTGTCCCGTGTCTCGGCTGCGATAGCCTTCGCCACATCCCATAAGCGCGGACTGATTGCATGACCGAGATCCGCCAGCTTGTAATCTCCGGCCAGCTTGGCGACTGTCCGCAGATCGACCGTGACCGGCAGTTTCTTTACCTTGATGCGTGAGAGGTAGCCGTCACGCACAAGTCGAGCCAGCCCGACCTCGTATGCGATATCTTCAAAATAGGCGCCTAGGTTGCGCTTGTCTCCTCGGTCCGGCGTAGCGGTGACGCCCAGAATCTTCGCGTGCCCATGGAAGTGCGACACCACCGACTGGTAGGAGTCGCTGAGCACGTGATGCGCCTCGTCCACCACCACCAGCCCAAAGTGATCTTCAGGCCAGCGGTCTTTGCGTCCCATCATGGTTTGGACGCTTGCCACCACCACCTGCGCATCCATGGATGCGAAGTGGCTGGCTTTCTCCATCTCCGCCGCCAGTCCGGTGGCTCGATGGATCTTGTCGATTGCCTGCGTTAGCAGCTCTTCGCGGTGGGCCAAGACAAGCGTCCTGTGCGGTGTATGACTTGCCGCAATGTGAGCGAAGAGAATTGTCTTTCCGGCTCCAGTAGGAAGCACTGCCAAAAGCCGTTGTCGAGATTTGAATCCCTCGTGGATTGCAGTAAGTGCCTCCTGCTGGTAGTCGCGGAGCTTCACTTTAGAATGGGATTATGTCCGTGTCTGTGTCCGTGTCGGTCTTAAATGGATTCTGCTTGGCGTCCTTGTCGAACAAGTAGCCTTGCACTTTGTTTGACTTGTTGCCGTTGTAGATGTCCATTTTGATTTTGGCGCGGCCCTTTTCCCCGACAAAATTAAGCGGGTCGATCTCCATCTCTACGCCTACGCCTGGGTGACGTTGGATCGAATAAAGGAAGGTATCGAGCTTCCATTCGCTTTTGCCGTCGAACACGAGGTAGTCGTAAACACCTTTTTCGTTAGGAGGAGTGCCAACCATGAGCTTTAGCTCAATCATAGGGTTGCCCGACTTGCTGTTCTTTTCGACCGCATCGTTCACGACAAAATCGTAATCGCCCGGTTCAAGGATCTTGTACTCTGGTTCTTTGGGTGCGCCTGTTGTATGTTTTAAGCTCATGACTTGGATGGTTTGGTTTTTGGTTTTGGTTGGCTGGCCACAAATTGTGAACTCGGCCCAGATTTGATTTCGTCCGTCGGGAATGGCACACCGCTTAATGCGCTCTCCCATAGTCCTTTGAACTTCTCAGCGGACAGACTGCCATACGCCGCGAGGATGTTGGCAATGCCGAGTTGTTCCGCATGAATGGCGACCGTCTCCGGCTCGACGTATTCTCGCCCTCGACGATTGCGCAGTACGAAGCCAGGAACGTCCTCGCCCGTGTTGAGCTTGTCGCGTGCAAGTCCGCGCGCGTAATCCTCAAGCCCGTCTTTGCTTGTGATGAGCGAGCAGAGATTAATAAACTGCGCCAGCTTCACTGGGTCATTCATCTCGGCCTGCCAGTCGATGGTTGATGGATCTTTGCCCGCGTAGAATGCGACCGTTTCCAGTCGCTCCGCGCAGGTGTACCGTTTGGCGCACCAGTTGCAGTAGTCGCATGGTGTGGCGACCGCCACCGGGTCGTGCACTGTCGCCATCAGGTTGCGGATGATGTCCTCTGCTTGTTCGCGTGTAAACACAAGGTCCACCATCTTCCGCAGATCCGAGTACAACAAGACCACTGTCCACTCTTTTACATTGTAACGCGCCATAAACCCAAGCGCATAGAGCGCCTGCTGCTCCATGTAGTTGCGTTCTTGTCCGGTCTTGAGGTCGATGGATGTACGAGCGTGGGGCAGCGCGCAATCAGCGGTTCCGCGCATCCCAAGCGCCTCGACGCGCAAGTCGTCTTCGTTCCAGAGAATGCTTTCGGTCGTGAAGATCTCCGGCCCGACATCATCCGCTTGTTTGTTGGCTAGGATGCGGGTCATATCGACCGCCCACGAGATGCCTCGGTGTTCTTCGTCGTTTGGATCGAGCGGAGCCACTCCGCCCAGCACCTCACGATAGAGCTTGTCCAGCGTATTGCCTCGCTCCGCAGCCGCCCCCGCGCCCGCCATGCCTTCAAAGCGCACGCACTCCGCGAGCTTTGGTAAACTTGATGGCCTGATCATGACGCCACCTCCAGCCCGACGGCCTGCTTGAATGCTTCCACGTTGCTCATCACGCGCGCTTGGTATGCTTCTGAAACCTCATAAAGCCCCTGTCCTTCTTTCAGTTCTTTCCGAAGAATCAGAAAATCGACCACTTTGTCGCGGTATGGCAAGAATGTCTCCACAAACGAAAGCTGCGGCGCCGCCGGTTGTGTCGGTTCTGCGGGAACGGACGATTTTAGAATTTTGCGGATGGTGGCAATGTCCCACGGCTCCACGTCTTGCAGCCCGTGTCGGTTCTTAGCGTCGGCGGTGGCTGAGTGTGCACATCGCAGTGTTCGCTCCCGAGCTGCCACGCCCTTGGCACGGCCATCGGATTCGCGAATCGCCAGCTTGAACGAGCCAAAGAGAATCGCATCTGCCCACTCCTTGACCACTGGAGCGATCTGCTTGGCCAGCTTGAGTTGGTAGCGATCAAACGGCGGATGGTCTGGCAGCTCTTGCCTTTTGACTTCGCTGTGCGCCAGTAGGATGACGTTCGACTTCACGGCCAGCTTGTCGAGCAGCGTCAGGAACTTTACCATTTCTTCGGCTGCGACGATGTACCCCTTGCCGTAGCCAAAGTCCTCCACGCTGGCTTTGTTGTTGGCCTTGCACACGTGCTCCAGCATTTTCTCCTCCAGCCAGTCGATGGTGTCGATAATGACGGTCGAGAAGTCGCTGCCCTGCGCCAGCTCCTTCACAATGTCGCAGGTTTGCGCGTAGCTCGTCGGTTCCACTCTAGCGCAGTCCAGATGGTGGCTGCCCTGTTCTAGGTCGATGATAAGCGGATCGGGACACGCAGCGGCCAGCGTTGTCTTGCCAATGCCTTCTGGTGCGTAGATGACGATCTTCTGTGGTCGCGCGATCTTGCCGCGCGTGATGTTGAGTTTCATGGTGTTTGGTGTCGTGTTGGTTGTAATAAAAAAACTTAACGAGAACTGCCGACATCTTGATCTCTCATAAAGTCTTGCCAGTTTTCATAATGTTCTTCAATAAAGCGTTTTTCTTCTATCATTTTAGTCGCATAAAGATAAGCCCTGCGTGCTGTATCTCTTCCTTCATCGCAAGCCAGTGGCGTTAAATTATGATTAGTATAAAATTTAAGCTCTTGTAAAAATACAGTCATTGCTTGTCCGGCAAAATAATCCAGCAAAGTCATGCCGGAACTGCCACAATGTACTTCTGAGTCATCAGAAGAAAAAGCTGTTGGCTTAGCGAATGCATTTCCGCCATTGTCAAATTTATCAGTTGGATCTGTACTCATGCTTGGTGTTTGGTGTTTGGTTTTTGTTTGGGTTGGGAGAGGAAATTCACTTCTGCTTCCTAATATACGGCCTTGGCGGCTTCACCGTGTCCGGCGCATAGATCTTCCTGTATTTTTCCACGGTAGGCTTGCATACCCGCAAAGAGTAAACCAATTCTTTATTACTCAGAGAGTAATCAGCGCCGGCCATGACAGATGCAGGGTCTTTTCTATCCGCAATCACTGCGTCTTGCCCGTAGACTTTACGATACTTTTTAACAGTGTTCTCGCTAACGCCCAAAGAGTAAGACAGCTCGCGATTGGTTAAAGTGTAATCAGCTTTTGACATCACTAGAATCACCTCGCTGACTGCTTGCGTGCCCGTTTCGTCGAGGCATTTCCTTGGTCTTCCCGGTCCGCCATGGACTTTCGCATTATAGCCTTTCCTCTCTCTGGTGCGTAGATTGCTTTTCTCCATGCACGGCGCGCATCTCCGCAGCACAGGGTGCATTTTTTGGCCGCAAGATCCGCACCGGTTTAGCCTTTTCATGTTGAGTTGGTGCAGGCGTTGTCTTGATAATGGCTTATCCTTCATGGTGTTTAGCTTGTCCTTAGCTTGAATTTAGCTTAAAATTAGCTTGTCCTATCCTGTCTTAAGTTGAGCCTGAACGTCTTGCAGCTTCTGCAAGTAAATTGCAGCATCGAGCATTTCCTCTTTTGCGTGCTGTAGCCAGTCCCCCACACTCAAGTCGTCGCGCCTCATGGTCGTGCCGTACTTCAAAGCGCCGGCTGCCTGACGCGCCCGGATCTGCTCGATGATCTTGTCCTCCACGCTCTGAGTGCGCCAGTAGCGGACGATCTTGAGTCCGTCCTCGCTTAGTTGCGGATCATCGTGAGGAAACTGAAAGCGAAACTCTGGCATGAACACGTCCGAATCGTGCCGCATGTCGCAGCTTGAGTCGATGTGCGTGACGACGATGGAATCGCAGAGCGGCAGGAATTGCCGGTAGATCTCGGCACCACCAATGACCCAAGTATTGCCGCCTCTTCGCATGCACGCAGTCTGTGCGCCCTCTGTGCCTGTGACAAAGGTCACGTCTTTGCTGTTTGGTCTCGGGTCGCGGCTCAGCACAACATGATGCCGGAACTCCAGCAGCTTAGGCAGCGAATCAAACGTCTTGCGGCCCATCAAAACGGTCGCGTATCTCGTGCGGCTAGCGAAGTGTCGCATATCCGCCGGACTGCTCCAGGGGAGTTTGCCGTTTCGACCGATGCGGCCTTGTTTGTCGATGGCGACAATTGCGTTGTAGGTGGTGGTGGTGGTCATGGTTGTGGTTGTGATGTCCTAATCAAAACGTGGGTTAGGTTGCAGCAGTCGGAGCAAGCATACCATTGAGTTGATCCCGGCTTGCCCTCAAGCACGGCTGGTGCGTCGCAGCAGTCGGAGAGAACGATGGTTTGTGGTCGTGCCTGTTCTTCCAAGAGAGCAATCACTTCGTCTATCGCTTGGCCTAGCTCTGTCGGGTCAGGCATCGGCTCGTCGGCGTCGCTGCGTCTCCACGCGTTTGCCCTGCGGAGGTATGCGGCCAGCTCTTGAGGTGTTTTGGTCATGGTTGTAATTCTTTGGTTAGCCGCTCGACCTCGGCAGCCAGAATCCGGGCGGCGGCTGCTAGTTGCGCGTGCCCGCGCAGCTCGTCTTGCTCTGTTACTTCGCGTTCCATTTTGTCGGAGGCCCAGCAATACTCCGACAGGTTGGACTCCTTGTATTTTGCAAAATAGATAGCCGCACGCACGGTCTCAGAGATTGGGGTCATGGTCGTGCTCTTGCTTGTAATCACAGGCCGGTGCCGTTCACACCAACCGTCAGAGTCTGTAACGATTTGATGCTCGTGGCACCATCCGGAGATTTTTTGCTCGTCAGATGGTGCCCAAAATTTGCAGGTCACGCACCATGGCATTGTTTTGATGGTCATGATTTCAAAGAGGATTTTGGCACTCCGTCGTTGTCCAAGGTCATTTTGAATCCGACGTTCCCGGCGACGTGAAACACCACGATTCTATTTAACCAAGCATTCCATTCCTCAATTCCCATATTGCTTTTTGCACAATTACATGTTTTACAACAAGGGACGCAGTTTGTTGATGTATAACCAACAGACGGGTTTATCCGATCAATCCCGTTGTATATATAGGCTCCGTTTGCATCTTTACTGTGCATTTTCTGACTCGGTTTTACACCGCAATAATTGCAGAGTGATTTCGTCAGTGCCCTTATTTCTGTTTCACTAAGCTCAAATTCCAGATTTCGCTTTGTGGCGTTTGCTTTGTATTGCCTCACTAACCTTGCAAAAGATGACTCTCCTATTGGTTTGCGGAGACTTGCCCCAAAATCAAAATGATTCGGGTTGAGTCGGTTGAACTCTCCACGCCCATAAACCTCTGGATGCTTTCTGCGCGAACTGTTGATTAACTTTTTGTGTTTCAAATAAAAAGCACGGTTTGCCTCCAATCGTTCAGTCCTGTTAGTTTCATAGTATGCTTTCACGGATTTGTTTTTACAGGATTTGCAACTAGAGCATTTCCCATCAGATTTCTGTTTATCAGAGTAAAAACTTTCACGCGGGAGAAGCTTTTTACATTTGCTGCATTGTTTTTGATTTATGTTCATGATCACCTTCAATGGTTTGCTTAAACCCAACCTTAGCAGCGACATGGAAAATTACAATGCCTTCCGGAAATTTATACCCGGGCGCGGCTACGCTGCCCCTCTGCTTTAGCTCATACAATGCGGATTCCGCCATCGTTGTGATATTGATTCCGCGCCGTAGGACTGGGACTAGGTGGCAGCAGGCCGGGAGCACCTCCTGCATTTTCACGATGCGCGGGTCTGCGCTCGGGATCTGCCTCGGTGTCTCACCATGCAGGCACCAACGGGCCACGTTGAACAAACTGAACCGGCGCTCGTCGAGGCCGTAGTTGCGCTGGATGCCGCGTCCCCACCACTCACCAAAGTGGCAACCCGGTCCGAGCTGCATCAGCTCGTCCTTGTTGTCTTGCGCCCAAGCGGCGAATCCAAAATTATCGTCCTCGGGAGTGATCCACCGGGTACGGCTGCCTGTCAGCATCTCGCCGTCGTCGGTGATGTAGATTTGCGCGTTGGTGCCGTCGATCTTCTCGGTGATGATGACTTCGCGTTGCAAGCGGGCTAGTTTCGGGAACGGCGTGAATGGTTCTTTGGTTGTGTTCATGGTTGTGGCTCGGTTGGTATAGACGCTTCTACCTCGCCACCGTGCGCTTCGATAAATTCTTTGACCATGGGGACAGGGATGTAGGCCCAGATCTCGTCATCACCGCTTCGGTACGGACTCCAAACGTCTGGCGGAGAAAACGGCTGAGTATCTTGGTCGTAAATGTAGCCGACCTCTACTAGGGTGTAGAAATCCCATGGCCGCTGAATACGTTGTCTCGGCAAACAGTAAGCATACTCGCTCGCTTGGACGCTGAGTGACACGCCGTCGGCGCAAAATACTCGTGGTCGGATGTGGGTTGTTTCGTGATAGTAGTTCATTTTGGTTGCTGGTGTAAATGTGTCCGAATCTCGGTGAGGTAATCGCACAACTCGTCGAGAGCCTGCGTGTGCTTATATCGCTCATCTACTGCGGAGTCCCAAGCGCCCGGCCCTTGTCGGTAATAGTCGCGCCCGTTGAACTCGATGGCTTCCCATGCGTCTATGAAGTCCTTAAACGCGCGAGCGGCTGCGTCGTAGTCGCGGATCAGTGCGGCCCGCGATGTGCCGCCGGAATGAATGGTTGGTAGGATCATACTATTGTTCTGTTGTGGATCGGATAGTGAAATTGGTATTTTGAAACGCGAGGCACCCGTATCACATCCGCAGTAGCTGGCACATTGCCTGCACGTCCGTATTTCTTGCCGGTGTTGGCGTCCACATAGTCGCAGCGTGGACTCTTGCGGTCGTCGTCGGTACGGCCATCCTGCCTCCAGTTGGCGGCCTTGTAGATCGTGCCTGCGTGTCCTGCTGACGGGTCGGCATAGCTGACCAGATGCTGAACGTCGGTATGGTGTTTTTTAATGTAGCGAATGCTCTGGCTGATCAGCCACGTTTCCGCATTGCATGGGATGTGATCCAGCAAGTAAAGCCGCGCCAGCTCCCACGTCTTGCCGTTGTATCGCTTATCTGACTGCATGGGAGGCGCTAAGTAAATGATGCAACCGGACAGTTGATCATTGCAGAACATCGAGAGGCAAAGCAGAACAATGGCTGGCCGCTTTTTGAGGTAGTGCAGGCGTATGAACTGATCAACTTGCGAGACAGAAGTTTTCTCAATGCGTGAAGCGGCAGACCATGATGAATCAAACTTGGAAGTGTTCATGATTCTCCAAAGAGTTTGATGTCGATTAGCTCGTTCTCGGCTGCCGCACACCGCACCTTCCAATAGTCTCGCTCTGCTTGGTGCCGCGTGATCGCCTCCCGGCTGATCTCGTAGAGGCTGCGCTCGTAGGCATGCAGCCAGTTGATTGTCTCGCGTTGCTGGAGCATGATGTCGAGAAGTGCTTGTTTGGTGATCATCCGAATATCTGTGTTGCTGCCTTCTCTTCTTTGGTGAGCTTGTCCCACTCTGAGTAAACCTTGTAAAATTTGCGGCCCATCGCGGCGGAGGGGTTGAAGTCTTTGTTGACCTTGACCGGCCCGAACAAGGAGTGGAACTCAAAAGTGAAGCCTCCAAATTTGTAGACGTTGGCGACGGTCATGATGCCGTTGACCTTGCCGTCGGCGTCTTTTGTGTAGTAGGTGCCCATTATGGTTTGAGGGTAAAGCAGGGGCAGTTTGTGGCCAGCGTTTCCGGTAGGTAAATCCTGTTATCGACTTCGTGAGTGTCCGCCCACCAAGGTATCGGTGCGAGACATTCCCCTTGGTTAGGATACAACCGTCTTGAGTGTGGATCGGGCCTCAAAAAAGCGTTGTAATGCACACACTCGCTACAGCAGCGTGGGTTTGGTTTTTCGGTGATCATAACTATGGTTTATGGGTAAAGCACATGCAGCTATTAGCCCACGTTTCCGGTACATGGATTCTGGGATTCAATTGGGGATCGTAAGCCCACCACGGAATCGGCGCGTCGCAATCCCCGAGGTCGATAGTTAATCTCTGGAAATGCAGGCAACCACTGCAACAGCGCGGTTTTGGTTCGTCAGTGCTCATCCTAAAACAGGGTCAGTTGGCTTTTCGCGTTTTTCAGGTTTTGCACTGCTTGATTAAAGTAGGACTCTTTCAGCTCACTGCCGACGAATCGGCGGTTCAACGTCAGCGCCCCCACTCCTTCGCTACCGATGCCTGTGAATGGCGAAAAGACTAGATCTCCCTCGTTTGTCCAGAGTTCAATGGCTCGATCAATGACATCGAGCTGCAAAGGACAGATGTGGCGTTCGTCCGCATGATCTCGTGCTCCGTTCTTGTTCAACACTCGGCCTTGATCAACGGTCATCCAGACCGGCGACGCCACTTCCTGCCACCAATCCACTGGATACTTGTTCGGATCTTTCGTGACCGGGTTAGGATTCTCGCCCGGCTTCTTGAACACCAGCAGATAATCAGCGCATCCGACTCGTGAGTCACAACTGTCGGCTTTAAGCGTCTTGTAAAGCAGTCCGTGAGCTTTTGTCCTCTGCATCTCAGTGACCGGCGACTTCCAGATTGTGATGCGTGGCGAATGCTGAATGAATCCATTGCGCCAGAACATGCGAATGATCTCGCCCGGAAAGTCCTTCCCTCCACCGTGTCCGTCCTTCCACTTGGTCGCCAGCAGCTCGACGCAGTGAACAGCGACGATGCGCCCCGGCTTCATAATGCGAAACATTTCTGCAATCAGGATCTCGAAGTGACTGGTGAACTCTGCAAGGTCGATGCAGTTCCCCATGTCCTGCGGATCGTTTGAGTAGGTGAACAGATCAGCGAATGGTGGCGAGAATACTGAGAAGTCGATAGACTCGTCCTTGATCTGCCGTGCGACGCGCACGCAATCGCCGTGATGGATCTCGAAGCCGTCGCCGGACACTGAATTGATATCTGTTTTCATTGGTGTTGGTTTCATGGTGGTATTGCGGAAGGAGATTGATGCCAGTTTCATCCGCTCCTGCATCTGCGAATGTTGCTCCATCTTCCTTTTGACGGTGGCAAGAATTGCTCCTTCTGTGCGTGCTTGGACGATGTAGGCGTTTACTTCGCGTGTTTGGCCGAAGCGGTAGGATCGACGCAGTGCCTGATAAAAGTCCTCAAACGAGTAGGACAATCCGACAAATGCGACGTTGCGGCAGTGTTGCCAGTTCATTCCAAATCCGCAGATGGACGGCTTACTGACCAGAACTCTGGTGTTGCTATTGGTAAATGCGGACAACTTGTTTTCTTTATGCTCTGGCTTGTCGCTGCCTCGCACTTCTGTGGCGTCAGGTATGCGCGCCATGAGTGCGTCCGCTTCCACATTGGTGTTGCACCACACGATCCACAAATCATCCGAGTTGTTGACTAGATCAGCCACCGCATCAGCTCGTGCATCAGCAGTCTCCCGCAGCTCCTTGTGCATAGTTGTGGCAGACAATGTGGCGTGCTTAAAAAGCTCTTCGCTGCCTTCGCCTGCTGATTCGTCCACATCGACCGTGATGGTGTTCAGATTGAGCGATGGCAGAATGTATCCGGCATCATCGAATCCAATATCAGATGGACGGCCAACGCATGACGCCCAGCTTGCTACCCACTCCCAGAACTCCGCTTCTGCGTGTTTCTTAAGTCGCCAGTCGCCTGTGTTGAACGTGTCATTGATAAAGAACGTCGCCAACATCTGGCCGGTCGTACACACGCCAAGGAAATCAGCGTGCTGTCCAAACTCTGTGTAATCATTCGGCGACGGTGTTGCTGTACAACAGAGCCGATACTGCGTTGATCTAAATCGCTCCGTGAGCTTGATGCGAGTCTTGCCTGTGAAGTTCTTCAAGATGCTTGATTCGTCCAGTACTACGCCAACAAAGTCGATACCCTCAAACAGATCGAGCTTTTCGTAGTTCGTGATGTTGATGCCGGGCTCAACATCCTCAGGACGGCGGACGATCCGCGCCGCAATCCCAAAGCGTTCTGCTTCCGCCAGTGTCTGGCTTGCGACGGCTAGCGGCGTCAGGACGATGACTACTCCGCCTGTGTGTGCAGCCACTTGTGACGCCCACTCTAATTGCTGGAGCGTCTTGCCTAATCCGCACTCTTCAAACAATGCGGCGCGTCCCTTTTTGATCGCCCATTGGACGACGTGCCTTTGAAAAGGGAACAGCGGCGCTGTGATTGGCTGCGGATTAAATCCCGCATCTTGAGCGCGTCGATTCTTGCCGATGATGAACGAATCGTAGTCGGTGTGTGTGTTCGTGCTCATAAGGCGTTATCCCGCGCATCGTTCTCCATCTTCACGGCGACCTTCGCCACCGCGATCCAGCAGCCGACGCTCACCTTGTTGAGTGGGTCGCATACGAAGTCCGGCCAGCTCGTAATGTTCATCTCTGGGTGATGCTCTTTGGCTGCGTTGAGGTACGCCGCATAAAGAGCGCCGGCGTGGTTCATGAGTGCGTTTGAGTGTGTTTGTTCCATTGGTTGTTGTTGGTTTGTTGTTCTTGCGGATGTGCCCGCCCATGTTCCTTGCCGTGCTCATGCCTTGCTCTTGCCTTGCCGCGCCGGGCGTCGCGTTGCCAGAATCCAAAAGTTCCCGGTCGGCGGATAGCCAGAGCGCCGGGTCGCTCTCAATATAGGAGGTCCGTTCCCCCTCGGCCTTGTGGCACTCTCGCCGTTTATGCCAAAGTCTTGTTCGCGTTCTTGCGCTTGAGCCAGTCGCTTTCGCACGTCTCGGTAATCCGGACGATGTGCGCGCACTGGCTGTGCATCTCCATTTTCGTCCGCACGTTGGCTTGGCTGCTGGCTGAGACAAAGATCTCGGTGTGGTTGCCTGCCATGTCTTTAGCCAGCACGATCCAGAATCGCTTATTCGCGGCGGCCATGCTCGCCGGCGCTTCGACTTCCGTGATGGAAAGTACGCTCTCGATGTTGTCCTTCCTCTTGACCGATGCCAACGCCAGCCGCTGGTCTGGTGCTTTAACTGTGAGTCGGATGATTGCTCCGCCGACTGCTCTGACTGATGCTTCGTAGTGTTTCATTTTGGTTGTTCGTGTATTTCTTCGACTGCTAAAAT
>Ga0208800_1000098_pt1 | contig 14932 bp, 23 predicted proteins | sample ColrivemetaGS541_FD_187619 | JGI IMG/M metagenome (GOLD analysis project Ga0208800, IMG submission 187619) | Estuarine microbial communities from the Columbia River estuary - Freshwater metaG S.541 (SPAdes) (version 2) | ecosystem: Environmental > Aquatic > Marine > Intertidal zone > Estuary ...
AAAACGCTGCTGATGAAGCATGTGAGTTAGTGATTTTAATGCCGTCAAAGGCAGCACTCGCAACAATATCCAACTTTGTTGCCGGAGCCGTCGTGCCGATGCCGACGTTGCCTGCTGCGGAGACACGAACTTTCTCGGTGGCTCCGGTAGTAATAACAAACTCGTCGCTTGCTAATCCAATACCAGCACGTTCAACACCGCCTCTTAGTAGTCTAATGCAAGTACCGGTCGAAGCAGCTCCAGCGCCAGCAAAATCCAAATCAAGCAACCGATGGTCAAAAGTATTAACCACAAGATCCTGAGACGTTATACCAACAACCGAAAAATTAGCGTTTATGTTTGTGTCGTTTGACTGAAACAACGCAACTCTTTTGGTGTCTTGGTCTCCGTCTGCCCCATTAACGTGCAGAGTCGCACCCGGAGCCGTCGTGCCGATGCCGACGTTGCCGGTCGTGCCAATGGTCATGCGGGCCGTGTTGTCGGTCAGCAACTGCAATGGCCGAGCCGATGCGCCTACATGCTGCGTGCCGACCTGAAACGCCAGTGCCGTCCCGTCGTACCTTGCAAACATCCGCTCGTAGACGGACCCACTCGTATACGTCCCATAAACATTGAACGTCTGCGCCGCCGCTCCGTTGCGGAGGGCTAGGGTGTTGTCGGCTCCGTCGCGTTGTAGAAAAACACTTTGTGGCGAACCAAACGATAAAAATGCGTCGTTTGTATTTAAACGCACACTCCCACCGAAAAAACCGGTTGTTGTCGAAATGCTTGCAGGTCCTATGGATGCCGACGTAATGTTTCCGTTTTTATCTACGCTAAACTTACTCACCCCACCCACCTGCAAATCCAAAAGATTAGAAGTCGCCGCGCTCGTCGAACCCGGAGTCGTCGCATTTACCTTTAACGCCGTGAACGGAGTCGAGCCAGTCCCATTCCACGTCTGGCTGATCGTCACGGGTGCGTCGGTCGTGATCGTGCCACTATTGAGCCAGTTGTTCCGACTCACCTTCTTCGAGATCAAGCCCGCCGTGTCCCAGACGAATGTCCAGTCGGCATCCGCCACGAAGGTCTTTTCTGTGAATTGAGAAAGATTTTGATTGGCCATAAAATTTAAACGTAATCTACCTTGTCTCCACCACTACCCACAAGAACGTGATGACCCGGATCAGTCCCGATGATAACGTGATACGTCGGCGCGGGAGCCGCGCCTCCGAGCGTCGCACCAATCATCATCAGCAGCTCATCGGTGGGCGAGTACGCCACCGGAATCTGCACCGGGAGCGCCGGCGCGATGAATGATGTGATGTTGGAGGTCATTGTTTAAGCACTGTAGCAAGGAGGATGGCCAGCAGTGGATCATCTGGCCGGAAAACTTTAGGAAGCTCCACAGGCATCTTATTGACCCGTGACCGTAACCACACTCGATGCGGTATTAAGATCCTTCGCCTTAATCGTAATCGGCGTGTTGGTCGGGATGATGTTGGCCGCGTCCTTGACGCCAAGCTCTGCAATGAGTGCTCCATTAGCGGCCAGCACGTACACCGGCTGGCTCACCTCGACGCCGACGATTGTGCCCTGGACGACGGCGATGGTGGCGCTAGTGACGCCCGGAGCAAGAGTGGATGAGTACAGTGTGGCCATGGCTTAAATTAGAAATTCTGAACGACCGATCCGTAAATCACGCCGCCAATATTAACAAAGGTGTACACGTCAGTCTTGGCTCCGATCGTTTGCGTGGGAGCTGATCCGCCTGACCATTTCAAGGTTGGCGAGGCAGGCCACGTGACTGTGTAGTTGGACGCCGTGTTAGTGATCGCAACTCGGATCTCTTGACCCGGCAGAGAGTTGGCAAACGTGAATGTCGTGCTGGCCGAGAGCGTCTTAGTGAAACTGGCCCCGGTGGCCCAATCAATCGCAGCAGCAGCGATAGCTGCATCCGTGCCGATAAACGCGCGCGCCGTAATGTTGCCGCCAAAAGAGGAGGGGGTTGTGCCAGCAGTGACGATCGCGAAGTTGTTGCCGCCCTTGGTTAACGGCGAGACGTAAAGCCCGTACTGGTTGTTTACAACCCCGCTGCCCGTTGCGTTGAAAACGTAAAGACCGCTTAGGTTGTTTACCGCGCCGCCGTTATTGACTGGGATTGAGACAAAAGAGTAGTGACTGCTCAATGTGCCCGTGCTCCCATGCGTTGCCCGCGACTGAACGCCTGCAATGTGATCATTGTCTGCAACGCCAGTTGTCGAGCCCGCCGCATCTACGCAAGCATAAGCAAAGCCAGATCCGAGGTTTGCGCTGGCCGTCACGCGGAATGCTCGCACGTTGTTGGTGGCGGATGTCTGAAACGTGCCGCCAATGTGCAATTTGCCGTAAGTCTGTTCGCCATGCAGCTCGCTGGTCACCGCCACCGTTTGCGTGGTCGTGTTGATGTCCAGCATCTTGGCAGCCGATGCGTTGTCCACGCTCAATCCTTCGTCGTAGAATCGAAGGTAGTTCTTAGCAGTGGATGTGCCGGAGGTCAGCGAGTAATGCGCCAGCAGGAAGCCGCTGCCTGATGCGCCGGAGATGCCACCTAGAAACCGAATCTCTTGCCCTTCGCCGTCGTTCACTCCACCACCGCGAGTCAGGCGCAAGGATTCGGCGCCGGTCGGCTGGATTCTTTGCAAAACTGAAAAGGTGTTTTCCAGAGACAACACCGGGACACTCAAAGCGGTCACCGCGCCCACCGAGGAAAAGCCGAGCGACTTGTTGGGATTTGCGCTGCCCAGCACGTTCACCCAGACGTTATCCCCGGAGGAATTGCGCTGAACGATTGCGACGTTGGTGGAAGTGGTAACAGTGCTCATTTAAGGATTCGTGATGACGGCTGGAACGGAATAGCTCTGACCATTGGCCGTAACGATTAGCATTTCGTCGATAACGACGACGCTTGTGTCAATCGGTCCGAATGTCGGGTCAAGAACCGCATCGTAGCTGTAGAGAATGCCGTTGTAGACGAACGACGCGACATCATCAATGACCCGGTAGTCGGTGGAAGTTGTGGCTGCGCCAGCAATCACGTCAAAGCTGTAGGTTGTTCCGCTAAAAACGTAAGAAACCACGCCGTTGACCACTGTGAACGTGATGGACGTGTCTGGCTGCAAGGATAGAGCGGATGGCTTGATCTCCAGATTGCCAGCGCGCAGCGAGTATGGGAATCCGTTTGTATCAAGGCCACCGATGACGATCCAAAAGTTGTTGGAGTTGATCTGATTGTTCAGCGTTTGGTCCATCTGCGCCGCACTGAACGTAAACGTCACGTTGGCCCCGGCCACGATGCCCGCCGTTGAAGCGAGAGGAAGCGCACCAATGCTGCCGCTTTCATGTGGCCGCTTCCACAACTCCATGCGATACGATGCCATCGCCGGACCACTAGCAGGAATCGGCGCCGTGATGACCAATGGCGTAGTTGCAAAGACCGGAGCCAGCCCAAGGTCGTCGGTGGTTGGAATGATGGAAATTGTCATCGTGTGGCTTGAAAATGCATACTGTCGCGCGACCAATAAGCGCCGCCCGACAGCCAGCCCTCATCAGCAAAGTACTCCATGACTTCAAGCGGCATGGATGCGTCTGTCGGCCAGGCTGTGTTATTGCCGTTTGATCCTGCCATCAAGTCAATCGCCGCACCCCACGCATGAAGCGACTTTCGCGATCCTCCGCGCATGTTGCGGTCATTGTAGCAGCCCGCGTACTGCTTGAGCACGTATGGATGCGTCTTGCTGATCGCAGTCAAAACGCGATGCAGGCTGGATGCGACGCGCGTGTGGCAGCGGATAGTTTTGACGGCTTGCCCTTCGTAGTGCACGCCGAGGTCAGCCACCGATAGATTCACCAGATTATTCTCGTCCCCCGGTTGGCCATAGAATGCAATCAGTGATTGGTCGTCCTGCATCGGCCACTGAACCGGCACTGGCCGCAAGCGGTCCAGATGCTTCTGGCAGGCCGCACGCGACATCGGCCCCCACACGCCGTCAGGATATGCGCCGATCTTTTCTTGGATCAGTTGGATGTCGCGCTTGGTCATGGGGAAAAAGAACTCAGAATCCAGCCAAGCATGAAAAACCAGCATACAACCATGAGAGCGAAGAACGCGACGTGCAGGAATCCTTGGAGAGTTGGCATTAGATGCGCTTGGTAAGTTTGGCCACTACCCACGCGAGCTGAACGACTACGCTGGCAAAGTCGATGCCCTGCTGCACCCAGGGCGGTGTACCGTGCGTCAGCGTAAAGCGCGGAGACGTTATGATCTCCCGCACGCGCATAGCCTTGTCGAGTCCGGACACCGGCATCTTGCTGGCCAGCGTCACGTTATCGACGATGACTTGGAATTGCTCGTTAGACAAGCCAGCGACTAGCAGCCGCGCGGTTTCGGTGGCTTTGGCTACCGCATCGCGATGCCACAAAGATCTGAACCAAGTGAAAAGTTTCATAAGGTCACCAAGCAATGGTCACCGACAAAAGCAAGCCTTCCATCATCCCGGACTTGAAGCCGTCGCGCCAGTCCTCGCTCTTGTCGGGAAAGAGCGAAGCGTCTGGCATCTTCTGGATGCTGACACACGAGCAGGAGGCAAACGCGAGGATAAGGAGAATGGTTTTCATCGCACTTGGGAATCTTGACTGGATTTATTAGCATCCCGCGCAGCAATCAAGCCAGCACCCGCTATGATCTCACCAGTTGCCATCTGAAGGCCTTCCATCGTCAAAGGCACTCCATCGGTCACGCGCAGCAGCGCATCGACCACATCGCCCATCCCGTGCAAAATAAGAGCCACCCCGGCCAGCGTCGTCTTCCAGTTGAGTAGAAACGGCAGCAGCTTGTTTGATAGCCATTTCATGGTCGTAGCGTGGATGAGGTTTGATTTAATGACCGGCCTACCCGCTAGATCTTCCGCGCGCCGGACTTCTGGCCGCTTGCCAAAGATTGGATGCCCGGGTGCACGCATTACGGATTAAGCTTGTTGTCAATTTTGTCGAGTTTCTCGACTATCGACCGGAGCAGTTGCGTGTCGGCGCTGTCTTTGATCTCCAGATTGCGGACTGTGGTGTTCGTCGCGCCAATTGCATCCTTCACATCCCTAAGCGATTCGGTCTGCCTGTTAATTGCGATCTGGATCGCCGCCACCCATGTGCCCAGCATAAAAGCGCCGACTAGCAGCGCCCACCCTAATTTGACTACTAGGTCGAGGATCTTGAGTTTTGACTCAAAGTCCTGAAGTTGTTCGCGTGTGACAGATTCCATGTCTTGATCGCATTCCGTCTGTCAATGGTTGCTGCGATCGGAGTCGAACCGATGCGTGATACTATGATTTCGCGCGCTTCCGAGCCGCAGCAAAGAAGGGTTATGGCAGCACGTTGGCGGAACCATAGGCGACCACGCTGACCGTATAACCCACGCCGGGAGGTGTGATTGTCAAAACATCAGTGGTGGCGACTGAGTTGCCCGCGTTCGGGTTGTAGATGTTCAGCACACCGCCCACGCCGACATTGATGGATGAAAATGTGATCCTGCCAAACCCAGCGCAAGCCACCGCAACGGACCCGTTGGCCGGGCCTGCTACGGAAATAATGTAGCCAAGCACCCGCGCCGGGACGATGGCAACGCGACTAATTGGGTCAAGTTGAGCGACGGAATTGACCGTGATCGACAAGACGCCTGTGCCGATAGCGATCGTATTGGCAGAAGCGGCAGTGAACTCAGCCGCAACGCTCCACTGATCAGCGAGTGAGACGTTAATCTCTGGCACTGAATGCCGGATCGGAGCGCGGACTGCGCTGGCTGCATAGGAGTTCTGGAGCAGCGTAGAAAGTTTGAATGTAGATGGCATGAGATTAAGATCCTAGAACCAACACGTTGACGTTGAGCCCGGTTGTTCCGTTAAGAAGAACGGTCAGCGTTTGGGAGGTTGCCGATTTCCTTCCGGTCGGCGTGCTGTAGATGAATGAGCCTCCCTCGTAAATCGGCAATGGCACCGCCGTGTTTGTCACCACACCGCCAAACCCGTTGCTCTGGATCTGCGCGCAGATCAGGCCGGTGATGGTCCAGTCGGCCAAGGTGCCAGTGCCGCCAATCGTGTCTACCGCAACCGCAAGCGTGGTCGAGCTGTAGCTGCTAACAACACCTTCCATGAAGTTTGCAGCGTTTGCCGCCGATGTAGCGCGAACACGCTGCCCGACGATGTAGCCAAGTCCGGCTGCCACAGTAAAGCTTTTGGATGCAACCTCGATGGCCAGTGAGGTCGTGGACGTTGCGGTCGGACGAACGGAAGCCGGAGCCACTGCTGGGTCGCGGCGGGTCACTGTGATATAAAGCCCACGCCAGTAGTTGAACGCCAAGGTGGCATTCGTAATTGGATTTGTAAGCGCGACCGCCGTTCCGCCTGCAAGCACTGAGTTGACCGTTGTGCCGCTGGTGGCCAGTGTGTTGGCGCTCGTGGTGCTGTTGCCGTACACCTCAAACACACCAGAAATCAAACCTTCTTCACGCACGACCGAATCCGGCACTTGCTGAGTTGCGGAGGGAATGACCGAGTTGCCCGGATAGCTGTTTTGCGCTTTAAGCGTCAACGCGAAGATGTTCGGCATGAAAACACGAAGGATGTCAATCTTAGATGTAGGTCACGGTCGGAAGGCTGATGAACACGCTGCCGACTTGATGGTGCGTGATGGTCGATCCGGATCGGGTTAGAAGCCGCAAATATGCAGTGGTTGCGTTTCCTGTGGGCGGACTTCCGTAAACCTGAAACGACGCACTCGATACCGTCCATTTGCGGATATTTGCGGCGGCCTTCGTGTAATTCTGAAATTGCACAAGCAATCCCTCCTCGCCGCCTTCCCCGTACCCACCTTGCCCCCCATCTCCTGCATTTTTTGGTTCTGAAGGTGGAGAGTTTGTTCCGCCCCCTCCGCCAGCACCCCCAGTTCCGGGAGAGCCGCTTGACCCATTGCCTCCAGCCACGCCATTTGCCCCTTCTCCGCCTGTCGTTTTGCCCCCGCATCCGCCACCTCCCCCACCGCCGCCACCGCCACCCGTGCCGCCGATGACGGTCAGCGTCTCTTGATCCGCAGCCGAGAGTGCGCCAATAACTTGACTTGTTGATGGCGTAATCCCTATTTGAAGCCAGATAGAGAAACCATCCGCAACCGCAAGAGTGGCACCTGCTACCGTTGCCACCGATTCCGTCCAGCCGCCGCTGCTGGGATCGTTTGGCGTGTAGGTGCTCCACGAGACGCCAAGCACCTTGCCTCCTTGAATGACGACGTTCTCACCGGACAGAACTCCAGTAAAGTCGATGATGCTGGAGGTAGCTGTCGCCCTGCCTTGCTTGCTTGATACGATGATTCCGTCATCGGTCTCTTGCAGCGTGATTCCGTCGCCAGCGATTGGCATCTGCTCATAAATGGCTTTGCGAAATAGCGCCAGCGTCTTCCCCTTGAGAAAGTAGTGCAGGTTGCCAAAAAAGTTGGGAAATTCAGGGAACAAAGGAGCTGATAAAGGTAGCTGCTGGCAGCGTTACGTGGTACGAGCCCGCATGATATTGAGTGACTACGCCGCCCGTTTGTGATGCAATGCGGACGTAAATATTGGTCGCTGGCGAGGCTGTCGGCTTGTTTGTGTGAACCTCAAGACTGGCCGACGTGATCTGCCAGCGGCGGAACACCATTGAAAGATTTGTGTAGTGGGTAAACGATTTTGTCTGTCCATTTCCGCCTGCTGCTCCGTTGCCTCCATCTCCACCTTCGGCTGGTGTTCCTGATTCGGAGTTTGATGTCGAATTAATTCCTCCAGGCGTGTAATAGCCGGGACTGCCAGCAGTCCGTCCCGATGCGGCCTGACCGGTTGCGCCAGTAGATCCGACCGTACCATCTCCACCGGCGCCGCCACCGCCACCGTCACCACCTGCACCGCCGCCACCGGTCGTTACCGACAAATTTGCCGCGCCTGTAGCCGAAAGCGCGCCGCTCATGTTTACATCGGTCTGCGAGAGCTGAATGCGCAGCCACACGCTTTGTCCGTCCGCCACAGCCAGCGTAGATGGCCCGACAGTAAACTGCTCAGCCAGCCAGTCAGTCGGTAAAGGGTTGCTCATGGTTGGCGTTCCCCATGTGGTGCCAATGACTCGACCGACCGTGATGTCGAGAGAGTTGGTGGCCGGTAGTGACGCCTTGAAGTCGTGATTGATTGCGACCGTTGGCGCCGCCGCCACCTGCTGGTCGGCGTGCAGCAAAATCCCCGCATTCGTCTCCTCCAGCCGGATGTTGGCGCCCTCGATCGGCGTCTGCATCTTGATCCGCCGCACGATCTTCTCCAGCGTCTTGCCGGTCAGAACGTACACGTCGCCGAGATTGAAGTTTGGAATGTCCGGCAGCATTAGGCGATGATAAAGGTGATTGCCGGAGGTGTGATCGAGATAGTGCCCGCCACGTGCTGCGTAATGCTGGTGCCGCTAATGGTCGCCAACTGAATCCACGCGTTTGCTTCGCTCGATGCGCCCTTGGTCGTGTGTAGCGAGATCCCGTTGATCGACCATTTCCGGATCTGCGCCGTGCCCTTAGTTGCGCGGGTGAAAGTAACACTTCCACCCTCGCCCCCTGCGCCGCCGTAGCCACCAGCACCCCCGCTGGCGCCATAACTGTTGCCGAGTCCGGTCACCCTAGTTGGCGGAGTTGTAAGAATATCCTCCACAATGCCTCCTTGGCCGCCAACACCGGTGAAATCTCCGCTGTCTCCGCCTGAGCCATCTCTTCCCACAATATCCGGCCACACTCCGCTGTTTGCACCACCGCCACCACCGCCGCCACCTCGTCCGCCCGCAGCGCCGGAAATGTTGTATGTGGTCGTGCCGAGCGGCCCGGTCGTGGTGGTGTCGTTCTCCGACCATAGCACGCTGAGCCAGACTTGTGTCACCGTGCCGGTCAAACTGCCGCCGATGTAGTTGACCTCTCGCTGCCAGTCGCCCGGAGTCGGATTATCGCCTACAATGGCACCCCAGAGCGGGTACAGCAACTTGCCGGGTGCGACGACCACATTGGTCCCGTCGAGCGACACAGCGAAGCCTAGAGCGAAAGGAGCGGCCACTCCGCCGGAACCAAGCCGGTCAATAATCTGCCCGTCCTTGGTCTCTGTGATGATGACCGTCTCCGAGCTGAGTAGCCGCTGGAGCTTGATGCGATCGACCAGACGGTTGAGCATCCAGCCCGACCGTCCGCCGTTGACCTTCGGGTCGATGACTGGGAGTTCTGGCAGCATATCAACCGGGCATCCATTCGTAGATGTAGACCATCGACTGCTTCACGAGATAAATGGAAACGCCGTCGCCGTTGATCGTCTCGATCTCTAGCCCGTCCTGAATCCAGCCAAATGGGTAGTTGTAGACCGGAGTAGTCGGCAGCGTAGTAAACGGGTTTGTTGGAGGGAAAGGCAGCGGTCCGAGTGCGATAGCATTTTCCGGCCTTGTGGCGGTGTTCGGGAAAAACTCCGTCACTTGGTGAAACGTGCAGCTCAAGTTGATGTACTGACCCTGAATCTCGCCCGTGTTGCTTGTCCCCGGCACCGTACCCAGCCCCGTCTTGTAGCTTTGAATCTTGCTCGACACCGTGCGCTTCACCGCCTGCGCGCCGAGTAAACCCGCCGCCTGCACGTCGAACGAGTAAATGTTCGATCCCTCCTGCGTGACGGTGACGCCGTTGAAGTACATGTTTGGGTAAAACGCTGGCTGCATCCCGGTGGCGAAGTGCGTCGCTGCATACGTTGCTGGCGTGTCGGTCCGCCCCCAGTACTTCAAGGTCATCGTGTCGAACCCGGTTTCCGAGACGGACAAGCGCAGTCCGTTCTCGGCGAGGATTGGGTCAGTTGATCCCGGCCAATGCGTGTGGTTTGTTGGTGGCGTTGGCATGGTTAAGCGGCTGCGAGGTTTTTTAGGATGTCTCTAATAGAAAGCAAGTGAGCTTCTGCGTTTGGAAGCGCATCCTTCCATCGCTCCCTTACGTTGGCGGTGGCTTGTCTTTTTAACATTTTAGGATCTGTGCTTTCACGATCAGCGATAAATCTTTCTTTATTGGATTTGTCGATTTCCTTTTTAAGCCTTCGAGCTTCTTCGCGCACATCTGCCTCCGCTGCACGTCTGCGCTGTCTTTGCATATCGTTATCGTCGCGCATCTGCTGGCGCCTCTCTGCTGGTGTGCGACCGGCTTTGTCGATTGATTTTTGAACTGCGTCCCTGTTTTGCTCTTTGGTTTTGTCGGCCTGATTCTTGGCCTCGTCTGAAATTTCTCGTTCAATGCCAAGAACCTCCTGCCTTAATGCCATGATCTTGTTGTATTTCTCAATCTGTTCTTCAGTTAATTCTGCCCCGTTTCTAGCTAGTTCTTCAAATGCTTTAGCAAATTGCTCAGCAGAGTCACGGGAATAATTTGTTCCATCTAATTCCCCTCCTTGAAAATTTCGTAAAGCTCTTCTAGCTTGAAATAACCGCTCCTGAGGATCTTCCTCCATACTCTGCATGTTGGCATAAACGGATTCTTGCGCGCCTTGCAGTCTGCGCATGGCTGCCATTTGTTTGTCCGCTAAGTCATCGGCATCTTTTTTTGCCTGATCGGCTGCCTTCTTGGCGTCGTCGCGTGCTTTCTGTTCTTTTGCCAGCTTCTCATTGAGCCACTGCTCTTCCCACGCCCAACGCGCACGGTCCAGCTCTGCATTCTCTTTATTCCCTTGGTCGAGCTTCTCTTGGAGTTTCTTGCGCTCTTCCGCTGCTTTCAATGAATCCGCTTCGGCTGCTTTCTGGCGGTCTAATGCGCGAAGAAGTTTTTTCTGATCCTCTTCCTCTACACCAAAATCAATACCTTTTGCCCTAAGCTCATTAGCTTCCTTGCCTGCCTTGTTAATTTGCAGGTAAAGATTTAGAACGTCCAACAAAAACGATGTGCCTGTGGCTGCTGGCTTTAGGACTTGAGCAGATGATTCGCCTATCGTTTCTTTTAGATTGTTAAATTTTGCGTTGAGAGCATCAATCTCTCCTCCTAATCCTCGCGCCATTTTGGGCATTGCCTCAGCCATTTTCAGCAATGTTTCAGCGACTTGCTTGCCGGTCAGGTTAAGCTTTTGCAAGTCCTCCGCACGCGCCGACCCGAACGCTTGAGTTAGAAGTTTTGCTGTGACTGGAAGAGCTTCCTTCAACTGACCAAGCTCCTCCGCCAATGGTTTAGGCGATGCGTAAAGCTGTTGTAAGCCGTAGATGAACCGGCTTAGCTCTTCGCTGCCTCCTCCGCCTGACGCGATTGCATTCTGAAGAGTCCTGATCGTTTTGAATGCGTTGGCCGCACTCATGCCGGCAGCTTGGAGCTGAAGAGTTGCTTTGGCCGCAACTCCAATATTTAAGCCGATCTCAGACGAAAGAGTTTTTAGCTGTTCATATTGCTGCATTCCAAGAATGTCGCTGCCGGCTGTAGCCTTTAACGCATTCTGGAGCTTTTCAGCTTCGAGATAGGCGGTGGTCACGCTTTTAGCCGCCTCCATAAAAGACGATCCAATAGCACCACCCACAGCGATATTCTTAAGCGTAGAAAACGCTGCCGACATTTTCGACACCGCCGCATTCGTGTTCTTCATCGCACCGTCCAGCCCAGACGTGAACTGACTGGAATCAAGCCTGAGTGATGCGTCTAGCGTAGCTGCCATAAAGCCATCCGTTATGTCAATGAGTTGACAAGCCTGCTCGTCTTACGCCGCTGGATGTAATCCATCGCGTTCTTGATGGTCTCGTCCTCCATCATGTCGTGCCCGACCCATTGGGTCTCGATGCCTTCCTTGACCAACGCCATGTGCAGGTAAGCGAGCCCGCGACAGAGTGGCAGCTCCCACAGCACCTCTTGCTCCGTCAGTCCGGTCACGGGCCGCACCAATGACACGTAGTGCGCTTGAAAGACCGGACTGGCTAACGCTTTCCCTCAGAGCCGGCTGTTTGCACCACCTCGGACTGATTGGCCGTTGAGTCGTTCAGGATGCGCAGCCCAAGGCTGATCGCATCACGCTCTTCTGAGATTTTGATGTTGGTGTCGATCCAGTCGTCGCATGCATCAATCAACGCTTGGATGCCTTGCGCGCGCAGCTTTCGGAGTTGTGCGGTCGGCGTGATGCAAACGAAGATCAGCACCTTGCTGAGCGGCGCGAATAGTGAGAACTCGTCAAAGCACGCATCAAGCGTTGGAAAGCCAGACTTGTGGCACATCGACACCCAGATGTCCTTCCGCGAGCACGAGACGCCTTCAAAAGTTTTCCCCTTCCACTGATACGCCGCATTGAATGCGTCTGTCCTGCGCTGCTCCTGCTCGTTGGGCAGGTTCACTAATGAAATCCCGTCGTCCTCTTGGGTTTGAATGTCGATCATGGTCGGCCAGTTGCAAGGAATCGGTCAGCCATCTCCATCCCCTTGTTGGTAATGGATTCGCGCACATAGGCTGTGCGGGTGGTGCCCTTCCTTGTAATTAGCACTTGGCGCTCTGCTGAGTCAAGTGCGCGCTTGGCCGCGTGTCTGTTTTTGATCGCCATCAAGTAGCCGAGCAACTCATGATGCGGATCGAGCTTTTGCAGCTCACCCGACATCAACGCCTTCATCAAGTGTCCGACATTCAGCTCCGGCATCGTCACCGATGTCGTGGAAAGGTACATGGTGACGTACTCCTTTCCATTGTCCGCCCGCACCTGCACTACTGGCTTCATCACAACACCCATGGTCATGAAAGCGGACGCGACATCAACGTCCGTGCAGGCGATCCAGCTTTCCATAATTAAACGACGAATGGATACTGCTTCACCGAGAACGTAGTCTTGGCCATCTCGGTATTTGTCTCGGAGCGGTTAGGGTCCATGAAGATCATGGTGCCATCGCCCGGAACAAAGCCGTAGGTGTTGGCCGTAAAGTTGGCCAGCGTCAAAACTTCCGTTCCTGGGTGCTGGTTGGCTAGTCCGGTTGTCTTGTTGGAAAGGTAACCATCGAACGCGAAGGTGATCGTCGGGTTGCGGTACTCAAGCCCAAAAGTGGCGCCGGCTGCGTTCAGGTAAGCCTTCTCATCACGCGCAGCCGTGATCGTCAAAGACTGAACCAGAATGTCCGGCGTGGTTGGATTGCTCTCATCCAGCAGCGTCGAGGATGGGATGTTTCCGTGTTGGATCAAAGCGGCTACAGCAGGCATATTTTAAGAGTCCGTGTCAATCTTACTGTTGAGTGGATGCGCAGATGATAGTGAAAGCGTACTCGGTCGAGAGAGTGTCATTCTCGCTTGTTCCGGGCGTCATATTATTGCTGTGCTGTTTGAGCACGTACACGCCCTGGCCGTTGCTGATTGCGTTAATCTTTTGGGCCAGCGTGGTCGCGTTCCAAACGCCAAAGAGCAGCGCGGAAATATTCTCGGCCCGCAGCTCGTGCCTTGGTCGAGCATCCGCACCCAATGTGAGATTCGCCTCTTGCCGATCCTCCACCATATTCACGTTTAGCCGGCAATGCCAGACGGTCCCGGCCTGCGGGATTTCGTCGGATTCAGTGACGCGCACCACGATAAACGGTAGCTTCACCTCGTCGTTTTCGCGGTCGTCGCAGAGTGTAAAGCCGGTAAATGCTGACAGCGGCAAAAGCTCGTCATTAAGCACCGTGATCAGGCGCCGCTGTAGTCGGTCGGACGGACAGATTGGGTAGGTAATCATTTCTTAAATCCTGTTTTCTTGGCGACTTCATTCACATCTTGCGCCATCCAGTTAATAAACTGCCGGCGGACTTCGGGAATGGATGAGCTGAATGCGTTTGGTGCGACTAGGAAGGCGCCCAGTCGCTTTACACTGGCAAAAGCTGTGACCTTGCCGTTTGAAACCGGAACGGCCTTGGTGCCGATTGATCGGCCTTTGAATCGCTTCTGATTGCGCGGCATTCCACGCATCGGCACGTTGAACGCTTTGTAAGATGGGATAAATCCCGCCGCGAGGTAGCCAATGGAACGCACCCGCGCATTCACAAAACGCTCCGTCATTGCGTAGAACTCTCCCACAAACGCTGCGGATTTCGGGCCGCTGGATGCGCGCGGAAAGTGGTTCCGGCCTTGCTTTCGCAGTCGTGCCGCAATGATGGCAGCCGCCACCGTGTTTGTGAGCTGCGTTTTCTTTTTCTTCTCTCCACGGCTGATCCGCTTGGCTTGATTAGTCAGCTCGGTCCGCACCCTAGCAGCGGTCGAGGTTTTGTCTTTGACCTTGCTGCCGGCAAACGGAAGCCAGAACCGCATTCCTTTATTCACAACCGCCGCGTCGGTCTTTTTCTTCATCCGAGCATAATCGGCCATCGCCTTCTCCAGATTCTTAGTATCAATCTTGATCTGAACGCTCATGCCGCCGTCGCCTCCATGTTCGGGTCGATCAGCTCCAAGTCGTAGAATGGCCGGATCTGCGTGGTCGTCACGCTGTCGATGCGGTAGACGACCGCTGTGGCCAGCACTGTGCCCATCTTGATCTCGTCGTTGATCTTTGGAACGGTCGTGAACTGCGCTTTCGTCGCAATCACGCTCACCGTGTCGTCCTTGACGATAATTTGAGCCATCAGGTTTCGGCTGTTCTTGCCGGTCGGCTGGTAGGCGTGAATCTGCACGTTGTTGTGCCAAACGTAAAGTTGCGCGCCACTGGCATCCGTCCCGAACTTGGTGCGGATGCGTCCATGCGCGGATGCGATGCGTTGAGCGTAGGTCATACAAAAAAGCGGCTGACAAGCATGAAAGCCTGTCAGCCGCCCACGATGATGACAACACCTACACCAAAAATTAGGTCAGCACCCGAACCGTCGCGGTTCCGCCTGCGCCGGTGGTTGATGGCGTGAATTTCACGCGCAAGAACTGCAAGGTTGCAGCCGGAAGGCGAACGCGG
>Ga0208800_1000099_pt1 | contig 14779 bp, 21 predicted proteins | sample ColrivemetaGS541_FD_187619 | JGI IMG/M metagenome (GOLD analysis project Ga0208800, IMG submission 187619) | Estuarine microbial communities from the Columbia River estuary - Freshwater metaG S.541 (SPAdes) (version 2) | ecosystem: Environmental > Aquatic > Marine > Intertidal zone > Estuary ...
CAAGTGATACGCAGGTCTTCGGCCCACTCCGCATCTATGTGAGGGACATCTGATGGCTATAATCTTTGATTTAACTGAAGACCCTCAGCAGGTCGTGCAAGTCTCCGCATGGGTCGGAGACTGGCACTCCTATGTAGTACGCTTGGTGGACGAACTAGGGAGCCCGGTGGACATTACGACCGGTACGCTTGGTGCAACCTTCACCAACATCCAGACCGGGGCATCGTATACGTTCCCGTCTGGTAGCGTGACCTTGACAAAGCAGTACAGCGCACAAGGCATCCTGAGCGTACTCAACCCTGCGGCTTATGGCACAGCGGCAGACATCCGGCTAACGATATCGTTCACGGTCAGCACCACGGTGCGCCGCTTTGGGCCATTACAGATTCAGGTGCTGGCACCGTGAATGTAACTGTGTCCTTAAAGACCACTGCCCTAGATGCGTACAAGGCGAATCTAGGCAAGATAACCATGATTGTAGGTAAAGCTGCCGCAGACGTTGAAGCCAACGCTAAAACCAGTATTGCTACAAACAGTGGGCACTATAGAGAATACAGGAGTGGCAAGGACAATGAGATTGTCCATTGGTCAAGCCCTCCCGGCTCACCGCCTAACAGCGATACCGGTTTTCTTGCTAACAGCATCACCCACGCAATGCAACTAGATAGAAGCAAAGGTGTATCTGCAACGGTAAAGTCCGATGCAAAGTACGCCGTACCGCTTGAACTTGGATGGACATCGAAGGGCGGCAACACCGTACCAGCGAGACCTTTCATGGAACCGGCTCTTATGGCAATCCGTCCAATCTTTGTCCGTGCGCTTAGAAGTGTTTTGAAGGGCGAGTAATGTCATACGAACTGCCAACTATAGACCAGTGGATCTATGAAACCCTAACCGGTGACGCTACCTTGCTTGGTCTACTTGCTCCTAACAACGAGCCTAATGGTTATCAGATGGGCATCTACAATGCCGTTGCGCCGCAGGTAGACCCGATCAGCCGTAGACCAGTGCAGGTGCCTTACGTGGTCTTCACGTCTGCATCACAAGCCGTGCTTGAGCGTAGCCTTTGTAATGGTCGGTTCTTGACCGATAGCGGCTACAGAATCACCGTGTGGGATACTGCAAGTGGAGCCTTAAGCATGGCAAGAGCGCAAACAATAATGGCAAGGATTGATACTCTGCTCGATGGGCAGAAGGTAACAACAACCACGCCTAACCTGTTTTGCACCCGTGACGTTGCTGGGCAATCCTTTGTTTTATCGGAAGGTGGTCGGACTGATGTTGCCGTAACCGCCACGTACATCATTCAGTCTGTGGAGTAACTTATGCCAGCACCTATTCTAGTCAGCAACGCAACCGTAGAAGTATCGTTTGGTACTGACGCGCAGCTTGGAGCATCGCCTACGCCAGCATCTCCGACAACCGCTTACACCTGTCAATCTAAGAGCGTCCGGGCTTCCATCCAGTCAAGCACGATTGACCTATCTACCTTGTGTTCTACTGTGATTGAAACGCTTGAAACCCGTAAGACCGGTACGCTTGAGATTGAGCTTTATGTAGACAAGACAACCGGGCCTATCTTCCGTGACAAGGTTGGTTTCTTGTGCAAGGTTGAGATTGACCTTGACGGCGCTGGTTCTGTCGCATCAATGACTAAGATTTACAATGGTCTGGTTACAGATGCAACTATCAACCTTACGCCTGGAGAAGTCAGCACAGAGACCGCAACAATCACCCTTGGTGCCTTCGGCTTTACATCGGTGGTTAGTTAATGGGATTAGCTCGCATTGATGCGCTGAAGCGGGAAGAAAAAACAGCCCTTGTAATCGATCTGTTTGAAGTAACCGGAGAGCATGACATCATCCGGTTTCGAGAACCAAGGGCTGCTGACCTGTTCCCCAACCCGGAACTCAAGCAAGAAATCAAGATTGCATTTCCTGAGTTCCCGGCGCTGATGTTAGATCAAGTGTGCTTACTTGGTAAGACCTACATAAAGGATGACACCGATACTGAGGTATCGCCTATCCGATCTTTTGGTAGTCTTGCCCGTAACCATCGTGATGTGTTTCTTTTCATCTTTGCCAAGCACTGGGAATACTTCCAGCGTGGCACGGTAGATGAAGAGGTAATCGAAGTAAAAAACGCCTGTACGGAGTAGCCGGAGAATTTCTCTACTACTCCGTGAACAGGTTAGGTCGGCATCCTTCCGAGCTTGATTTATCTATGGGGCAGGTGTACGAGGTTGTATGGGCTGGAAGGCATCAAGACAAGATGGAAGATGCACGGTGGGAAGCCCTCATCAAAAGTCTTCAAGGTAGGGTGCTATGACAGTCGCAGAACTTGTGGTAAAACTTTCCGCTCAAGGTGGGGACGAGGTCAAGCGGAAACTCAACGAGACCGAAAAAGACCTAAAGAAAACAGGCAAGGCGGCACAGGAAGCCAAGAAACCATTCGATGACTTTGAACTTGCTGGCATCAATGTAGGCAACGCTCTAGCCAATGTTGGTAAGTCTTTTGCTGGAATGACTCCGGCAATGAGTGCGTTCCTTGGTGTAGCGGCAGGTGGTGTTCTTGCCATTGGTGCTTTTACTGTTGCAATGGTTGGACTGTCTGCCGCTTCCTATCAGATGCTATTCAATAGCCGTGCAGCTGGTATTGAGTTTGAAGCCATGAAGGCACGGCTTGAAGGCTTGACCGGGTCAGCATCCAGAGCGCAGGAAATGCTTGCACTGGCTGCCAAAGAAGCCGGGCCTTCCATGTTCACCACACAACAACTAGAGATGGCAATGGTAAACCTTGCTGCATTTGGTCAAAACGTTGAGCGTGTCCTTCCGATGATTACAAAACTTGGTCAGGCTATGGGAGCCGATCAAGAAAAGATGATGCAGTACGTCCGTGGTTTTAATATGCTCAAGCAAGGGCAACTTCCAGAAATGGAAACCATGGGGGCGATGGGTGTAAGTAAAGGTGACCTTACAAAGAAGGGCATCAAGTTTGACAACCAGGGGAGCCTTATTAGTTCGGCTGAAACAACGATGATAGCCTTTGAGCAAATCATCAATGAGAAGTTTTCCGGTGCTATCAAGAAGTCAGCTGAAACCACGCAGGCGATGGAAGCAACCATCACCGACTCCATGCAGATGATTCAACGAGCCTTTGGTGAAACTACCAACAACGCCTTGAAACCGTTCTTGATGGGTATTGGTGAGATATTCAAAAGCATTGCAGATAGCCAGTTTCCGCAACTATTCGCATCGCAGATGATGAAACCCTTAGAAGCGTTGATTGGTATTGGCGGGGATGTCAAATCCGTATTTATGGATATTCTTGCCGTGCTTGCATCTATTGCTAACGTGCTTCCACGGAATCTTTCGTACATCATCAAAGAATGGAATGCTGTAAGTAAAGACCAATCAATCATGGGTGGACTTCAGCGGATTGGTTCAAGGAGCATGACGCTATTGACAGCGCCGTTTAGATTACTTGATCCAACAGGTAAGACAACCGGCGATACTGGCAACATCATGAAGGACTTTGAAACCTTCCGGTTTGCGCTTGAAGCCAAGAAGCCTGGGGCTTCAGTCAATGCGGCAAGGGCATTGATGCCGTTTGGTGCTGAGTCTAAAATCAAGGCTGATAAAGACAGCAAGGATGTTAAGAATAGTCTCCAAAAGATTGAAGCCAATACTAAGAAGTCAGCGGATCTACTTGACCTTAGACGGCAGACGCTGGGTGGTGGTGAGATGGGCAGACTCGGCATCACGGGTGCTGAACTTGCAGGTATGGGTATGAACTACCGTAGTGAAATAACTAAAGTGAAGCCTATCCGTGGTGACACGATGGTAACCCGTGGCATCAAAGACATGATTCAAAATAATATTCTGTTTGCCGTCAATGGTGGACAGGGAATGCCGGTGCGCTAATGGCTGGACAGATGCGGGTAATCATGGACATCAGCGAGCCACGCCCATACAAGGGCAGGCTTGCTGCCGGTGCTGACGGTAGCACTTGGGACTTTACGAAGTCCGAAAACGTATGGATTGACCCGTGTACTTCTACGGTCATGCTGAAGCCCTTACCGCTTACGACTGCATGGAAGTCAACCTTTACCGGTAACTACGCTAGATACGGCATCAGTGACTTTACAGGCACAGACATTGCTAAGTGGCATCAGCTGTCAATCTCAAAAAGTGTAAATGATAAAGGCTTGAAGCAACTGTCTACATCGACTTTGCCAATCAACCTAACAACAGCACTACCGGCTAACTGTCCGATGTACTTCAAGTATTACCGGAACAGTGTGCAGGAATCAGGCGATGATACGTTTTTAGTACTTGGCTATAACGTTGGCGGTGGTGGTTCAGCACCGAATAACTTTAGCGTACAGGTCAAGTTTAGAGACAACGGATCTATTGCTATCTTTAGGAATGGTGTACTCCAAAAGGAATACGACCGCTCCGGTTCAAACTTTAGTAGTGCCAGAACGTACACGAGTATTTTCAACCCAGCACAAAAGTACGTCAATGTACTATTGATTCCCTTCCGTGGTCGTGAGCTTCTGATATGGACCGATAATGGTACATGTCTAAGCCACACCTTTGAGAATCTTGATTACCCTAACGACATAGCAACGGCACCAATCGTCCCGGCTGGTACGTTTTCGGTTACAGTGCCTAACGGAAAGATAACCTTCCAAGCTGCTCGATGTTACTTTGAACAGTCCGGTTACATCCTTGGCGCTCCTAAGTTATTTCGTTATGCCCCTACTGTTGGTGATTGGAATACGCCTACCTTCCAGACGTACCACGAGTACTTTGGTGACGGCGCTACATACCCAACCATTACGCCTTCCATCGTTGAGGATGTGGTTGGATACCCTGCGTTTGTACCTAACGGTACAAGAAAGAATGTACGCATCAAGGTTGCCTATAATGCTGCATCCGGTGGAACAAACAGCGGTTTATATTGCTCTGATGGTTGGATGGATCCAGACTACAGTAGCACCGCTTTAGGTCATGATGTAGACATTACAACAGCCATTGAATCTTTGAGCCTTTCGCTTGGTGAAGATGGCAGAACCAGTCTTGAGATGACTACCCGTGTAAAGCGGTTGATTGACCTTGGTGTTTCTCAGCCAACCATTACCGGTGACAGACCGATAGCAATCCAGATCAAGTCAAACCATGCAACTAAGATATGGGTGGATTTGTTTCGTGGAACACTAAGCCCACCAGAAATCATCTATGAACCCGGCGAGGGTGGCCCGCAGTTTAGTTTGCTTAGGTTTACAGGTGAAGACCGCTTTGGTGACTTTGACGTTTCAATGTGTCAAGAATCAATACCGCTTGATGGTGACTCGATTGGCGAAGTGTTCTACAACATCATGCCGTTAGCAGGTTATGACCCTGCGGTGTACCTCCAGCAGAATCACAGTAGCACCTTTACGATTCCACAAAGCGCAGAGATATCGAAGGCTGGTTATGCTTTGATACCTAAGCGTGGTGATTATCCCGGCGGTATCCTTCAAGGCTTCCGTGATACCTACCTTGCGAACTGGTTTATGGGTTGGAAGCCAACAGCCAACGGTACACCTGTAGGCGGTTATATGCTGGCAATCTCAGACCCCACCGCTGTCGGTACTGCCATTGCGGTTACGCTTTATCAGTCTACTTATGATGCCATTGCTTACGGTGGGTATACGGCAGCTCAGGGAGCAAAGCGTACCGTACGAAACATGAAGCGGTACTTTGAAAGCCCGGAAGCAAACCAGATTGCGGTGATTGGTGCAGACCCTAAAACGAACCGGTTACTTTATAACTTTACTTACGTTGATGTGAACAGCCAAGACCCAACCTATGCACCCTCTGCAAGGCCACAGAACTGGCGAGGTAGGCCGGTAGAGTACATCCTAAGTGAACCATCCCTAACAAGCCAAGCGGCTGTAGATCAGGCTGCCGAACTGCTCGGTGAACGCTTGGTCAATGGTCGGCAGTTGATTGAATGGGAGAGTGACTTACTTACTTATCTCGATGTCAACAACCATCTAAACATTGTATGGATTGGTGACGTGGTAGAGATTCTAGAAGAGTCAGACCCTGCTAACCCGCTTGACCCTCCTGAAACGCTCGGCACTTATCAAGTTGTGAGTATTCCTCAAATCCAGTTCGTAAAAGAGCAGGTGACAGACAACACCTTTACTGTTCGGCAATGTGTCTATAAAGGCATCTACAAGTCTGGCGTTACCACTTATGTACCTGGGCCGGGTGAATAATGGCAGTCTACATTGACCGTGCAAGAACAAGCACTGTTGGTGCTACGGCATCGTTTGAATGTAGGGTACACGTATACCCTAACGATGTTCCAACCCCTGACCCACTGGCTGAGTTCTACCCGCAATATTTCAACTTTGGAAGCAACCAGCAAAGCGTAAACGTTACGATATTAGGTATTGGTGGTTCATCTAATCTTGGCACAGCATCTTGGACTTGGGATGTACGAGCAGTCTGTGTTTGTAATAATGGGTTTGGAGCAACCAACACAACTAGTTTGATACTGCAAAGCGGCACAGGTACAGCTGCACAAGCGGCTGTAGGCATCAGTGTGAACGTTGGGGCATTGCTTGCAACCTATACCGGTGAAGTCAATCAGTCAACGGTGTACTGGGATATTACACAGCCTGCCTTCGGTGGTGCTGGGAGTGATTATCCTGACATCACATACAACAACTATGAGACCGCCAACGTAGGTGGTACGGCATTTGCGCGGGTTGTAATCGCAGGACAAACAGCATTAGCATCCGGATCTATTGGCACTGCATCAGCGATGACGCATGACCTTAGAACGGCTTGGTTCTACAAGAACAATACCGGCGTGGCTAAAACCTTCACGATAGGTGGGCAGACAGTCAACGGTGTAAGCCTGGCAACAAGCGTACCGGGTTACGCTCATTCCTTTGGAGGGCAATCAACCACAGCCACACAAAGTATTGTGCAAGGAACGACACCTTTAGATCCACACGCCATTGCTGAGGTTATTTCTAACTACACGCTAAGGCGCTTGGTTCGTTTGAAGGGTCGGATTCGGAGCTACAACCTAAACTATTACGATGACCTTGATGTTCGTATTACTGGGTTTGATATGCCCGTTGGATACCGCGACATCATTGCAACGGCTGGGCAGTTTCAAGAAGACGGGTCTTCAGCAAAGTACAACGTATCGGACACGCTTACATCTCCAAGTACAACCTCGCAAAGCCAAAGCACAACGGTAGACACAACCCCATCGTTGATATATGCAGACATCAAAGCATCAAGCCTAACGGCGCTCGGTGATGACAGCACTAACACGAAGATGATGATGCGTGGATGGTCGTTCCCTGGAGCGTCGGTTATCCAAGCCGATGAGGTAGACGTTTCTACGGCATCGATTGCAGACACTCGAAGCTTCACGGCTCCCGGCTTTGGGTTGAACTCATACCGATACATGAAGGTGCAGATAAAAGCACCATCCGGAACCACTCACAACGGCACGATAAGCGTGACCTATCAACCCGGCAACAATACAAAGTCATGGGAAGTAAGCACGAACAGCGCAACTTTTATTGATGTGTACCTTGACCTATGCAGCCCTCAAAACAAGACCAGCACACTAGATGAAACCGACCATCCATATCCAAGGATGAACCCATTAGATCCGACCAATGCTGCCCAAATGGAAGATGGCGATTATTGGGGAGTGACCCGTATAACCCAGATTGCATTAGGTCATACCGGGTTGATTATGGGTGACATCAAACTAGCCGTGCAAGGGCCAGATTCAGATTACACCAAGGGCTACTGGATGCCAGCCAGAGCATGGAATAAACAGCAGTTCACCACGTATGCTAGTAACACATTTACGACCAACCGGCACTTCTTGGCTGACTGCCAAGGTAACAGCATGACGGAGGAAGGTTGGGCGGTTTGGCAATCAAGCCCAGCGACTAACACCATCAGCACCATAGCAAACTTTGTATCTGCAATGAACGCGGTAGATGGAACCGTGAAGCGCCATCAAGGCTATACGGCAAGCGCAAGCACACCACTCACAAGCGCAAGTTATATACGTAACGGTTATGCTAATAGCACAACAGGTCATGCTTACTGGCTTGGCGGTACTACCTTCAAAACTGTAGGTGGTTCAGCTGAAATAAAAAACTGGGTAGAGACCGATCAAAGCGACGATGGTCCAGAAGCGGATGTGTTAGCACAGACGTACTTCCGCTCTATCAATGGCAACTTTGTACCGGATATCTTTGATGTGTTTGAACAGGATGATGCAGGAAGTTTGTGGCTATCGATTGGGGCTGTCTCCTACCAGCGTGGTCGGTCTGCTGGCTTGGTACTTGCAACTGATGCAGATCCGCTTGAAGCTGAGACAGTGCAGCTCATACTAGACTCTAACGGTTCCGTTCGTGGCTCTGGTGTGTCCGATATTTACGGCAGATACTACACTGCCCAGCCAATGGGATTAGGTCAAAAGAATCACAACACTATATGCCTGGCGCAAAACAGCGGAGACCCTGACCCGTTATTTGTCAACAAGTCTTACCGCTTTGTATTCAAGAATCCAGCACCAGCGGGACACGTCTTCTCGGCTGATAGGAATGCAGTCTATGAACATTTCTATGCAACCGTACAGAGCAGTGATGTCAGCCTATGGCGAGCAAACGGGCCACTAGCAACCGATTATGTTGAGACACCTACAACCATTACCGGTGTGACTGACCTTGCTATTCGATGCCTCCGGCGTGATGCTGACCTTGGAATAATCATCTTTACCGAGGAAGCCGGTGGACTCAAACGGTACTACACAAGCAACGATGGGGGAACGGTAAGCGTGGCAACTGTTATAAATGCAAGCGGGTCACACCCAGCGCTGGTTGTTGATAATCAAGGGCTGGAAATCTATATTTGGCGTACATCGGGAAGTGATATTCAAAGCAAGATTCTTGATGCTTCAGGAACCGTTGTAATGGCCGCCACGACCGTTGTAACAAGCAATGTGGCTAATGACTCAATATCAATCTATGAGCGGCTGGATGACCTTTATATTGTGTACAACCATCAGAGCAATGGCATCACGGTTGTTAGATCAGTGGATGGCGGTAGAACGTACGCCTAAGGAAAAAGGGGTGCTGGGCAGTTTGTGAAAACAGCTTGGGAGTTAGCCTGCCCAGCGTGTCGGGAGATAAGTTCGACAAGGAGAATATACCACCATGACAAGACCCATTGCATTACGTGCCGCTAAGGAAGCCCTAGATAATGTTGGTGTACAGGAGACCGGAGACAATCGCGGCAAGGCGGTTGAGATATATCAAGCCTCAACGGTTCCACCTGTGCCACCCGGTAGCCCGTGGTGTGCCGCCTTTGTGGTGTATAGGCTACGCAATGCAGCTCATGACCTAGCCCTAAGCATCCCGCTAGACTGGCCACGCTCGGCTTACTGTCCCGATCATGGCAACTGGGCGCGTAAGACCAAGAACTGGCTATCCGTGAAGGATGCCGAAGCCGACCCAACTAAAGTGCGTATCGGTGACCTTGTGTGTTTTTGGTTTGCACCACTCAACCGGCTTGCCCATATCGGCATTGTGATCGGCGTATTTCCTTGGGGGGTCAAGACCGTTGAAGGCAACACGTCTCCTGAAATGGAAGATGAGGACAAGGTAGAGCGCGAGGGTGACGGTGTCTACCGCAAGGCTAGAGCATGGCGCGAGCTCGGCAGCAACGGCGGCTTTGTAAGCATCGACTGGTAAACGAAAAAAGACCCGATTGTTTAGATCGGGTCTTTCCTCATCAGTTCCAGCATCCAATAGTTGTTTTGGTTTCCCTTGCGGGTGCTAGGATTATACCTTACGGCATCAGCTCTTTTGCCATCTCACCGATCCACTGGCGAATCTGCCAGTCCGAAGGAGCGCCAAGCGTGAACTGGTCAACATCAATGTGGATGTCAACACCGCCGCTGCTGTAGACAACGTGCAACAGGTTGCCCTTACAGGTGGTGAACCAAAGCATCCGGCTGATGTTGTGAAGGGTGCAGCGCAAAGAGCGCTGATACTGCCACGCTCCGAGTGTTTCATTCCATACGGTGGAAAAGTCCAGCTCTACGTTTTCAAAGGTTGTGTGACCGTGCCGTAGCACGTTCTCCAACCGCTCCATCGTGTAAACCTCATCTGCTACTGTCATCTATTATCTCCCTGCGGTGTATAACCACATCCGGAATATACACCGGATGCGGATATATTGTCAAACTGTTTTTATCGTTACCGATTCGGTAGCCGGTATTAGATCAAGCCCTGGCGCGTGGTCAAGTGCAAAGTCACTGAGTTTGCTAACCAGCACGGTGTGCTTTGTCTTGATCGCATCCGGATCGTGATGCATCAGCCACGCCACGGCTTCCTCTTCTTCCACCACCTTGACCCGCTCGGCTACAGTCCTAAAGGAAACCGTTCCATAGGGGCAAGTCCACGTCTTGACCTTTAGGGTTCCGTCAGCCTTGCGCGGTAGCTGCGAAATTGCAAAGTCTTGCAGCTGGGCGTTGTATCGCGCTTCCAGCCAGTCAAGCCGGGCCTGATGCTTTGCAACCATCTTGCGGGTGTTCTCTACGATCGCATCCATCTTGGCTTTCTCTGCCTGTAGTGTGGCCTCGATGTCCATGCGCTTACGCATCACCAGGAGCGCTAAGTCTTCAGGTGATTCGTTGCCTGTTATCCAGCCTGACATCGGGCCGGCATACTCGCCGGTTTCCTCGTCCCACAGTTCGCCATCGATTACATCAAATCCCATTATCTATTTCCTCCCAACGGTCTAGCCTTCAGCGGCTGGTCAATAACAATGTTGCCCTGTGGGCCTCTGCGGTAGTCATCACGGGGCGCTACCGATGCGTTGGCATCATCGTCCTCATCGGCACTTATTGCCAGCAGAGCGGAGACAGAATACCGTCTACCATAAGTAAGCGCTGAACCTAAGCCGTGAGCGTCAGGCTTGGTTACCGGGATGGTTGCCACGGTGCTGATCCACTCACCTGATGTATGAATGATGCGGCTCTCAACTGTAATCGCTACAACCTTGCCATCTGTGACGTGAGTTTCCGTGGTGCCTTGGGTTAGCATCAGGTCGTTTGCCGTAAGGATAGGGCGCAGTGCGTCCAAGATGCTGTCGAGGGTGACGTACTTACTTTTGAAAGCAGGGTTGTTGCCTTCCTTGCTGATGCCCTGCATCCGGCTTTGTGCCTTGATAAGTGAAGGGGCAATAGCCCCTATAGTTTCGCTGCTAGTCAAATCTTTTCTCCCATCCAGTTGTTGATACTGTTGATGTGCTTTATTACTTCAGCCCGGTTGTCTAAGTCAACCGCGCCATCATCTACAAAGTGCTTTGCAAGCTCGCTGTCGCGGTTGCTCATGATGTAGTCTGCGGTCTCTTCATGCTTCATGGCAAAAATAGAACCGCAGATGTAGCCGTGTCCGCCGTCTGAGTGGTAGTCCACTCTTTCCATCAGGTCGCTTGGCACGTACACGCCAAGGTAGTCATCAGCTCCCATTATTCACCTCCCTGAATAACTATATGAATCGATGGGTTTCTACCTTGCCGTTGTAGGTAGTTTGCGATGCACAGATGCAGGGAAAGGCTTACACCATTCCGTGCAAACTGTTGCTGCAGGTTTTCGCCATCAATGAATGGAACCCATTGATTGTCAATGAATAATGCTGTAGTCATCGGAACGATCACATCAACAACCTTGAACGATGGAATCCTGAACACGCCAGCCCCTGCTGGCAATGCGGTTAGTGTTGTCTTCATTACTTATCTCCCGTACCCCTTGGTACATATCTGCTTTGTTGTAGTCTGTTTCAGAAATCAATAAGTCACTAACCGGCAATACCCATTGAAGTTTTCGATGAAGTAGTCCGTGGACTCGATTCGTGCGACGAATGCTAGTCCACCCCTACGTGGTAACTGACCGTATCGCTCCATTACAATCTCAATAGCCTGTTTACGATTCATTGTCTTTATCTCCTGTACCGCTTGGTACATCAACAATATACACCGCCAATATATATAATGCAAGGTATTGACACAATAATATATTCATATGGTATATAGATTGCATGATTAGAGGATTGACCCAAAACGAACTTTCACGGCGTACTGGTTTCAAGCAGCCACGCATCAGTGACTATATGACCGGGAAGAAAGCGCCTAGCGATGTTAGCCTGATTGCTCTGGCTGAAGCGATGGACATGGATCCAGCGGAACTGTCAAAGCAGTTATTGATGCGTAGGACGCTACGCAAGGGCAAGGCCCCGGAAGCACCAGAGCAACCGGGCGAATAAGGTAGATAGGGAGATAAGACAATGCGACGATGCATAGAGTGTGGTTCGGAAGTAATCGATTTTGACAAGACCTGTACGGCTTGCCGTGTATCCGAGTGGCAAGACCAGCAAGCGCAAGCGCAGCTGCTCAGGGAACGGCACTACGCGCTGGAGGCTAACAGGTCTGCATACCTTGGACGTAAGCGGGCGATACGGGATTCCATCCGCGCCGGTGTTGTTACTGCGGTAGCAGTTATGCTTTTCTTAGCGCTGGTATCTGCTACCCGCGATGCCATGCGGTACGAGTATCAGACAAAACCAGCGGCACTCAAGGCGCAGGGTGTCAAGTAATGCAACGGCGTAGATTCCTAACCAAGCCGGAAAAGGCTGAGATTCTAACCGGTATAGCCGAACGGGTCAAAGCCGGTGAATCTAAGTACGATGCCTGTTACGACATAGCCGGCTTGTATTGGCAGAACGTTAGCCGGTGGCTTGAAAAGGATGCTGATCTATGGAACATCATTATGGATGAACCGTATCCGTATGATGGGCCACTACTCAACGAGCGCAACCGTACAGACTTGCCATGCTTTGATTGGAACGAGGCAATGGCTAAACTTGTAGCGGGATGTATGATTCGTCCCCAAGGCTCGATGCTTTACAGGTATCGCTTAGAAGGTGGAAGGTTGCTGGAATACCGCAAGCAACTTACGTCTGGTGATTGGTACAAAACAACAGAGATTACAATCCCTGAAAAAGCGTACGAGACGTGGAAGTTTGAGGTAGTGGCATGACGTGGATGAAGCCTGGAGTAGTAGTTCAATGCTGGGATGACTTTTACAATCACAAGCACGGCCCCCTTGGTGTTATCGTAGATATTGACGGGCCTTGTACCTGTACTCACGTTGTGGCGCAGATCAATCAGCTGGGAGCAAAACCACTGCCTGAGCATTACCACTTGGAATGTCAACCGTACAACCGTAAGCACACACAGGACTCACGCTTTTGGTATGCCTACATCGATGCGAATGGAAAAGATATCTGCGCTCATTATCATCTAAGGCAGGTTGATGTAGGAGTGGTTATTTCCAATATGGAAACACCCACTGAAGTGCAGCTCCAAATGGACTTTAGTTGATACCAAGTAGATCAATCGTACGACAGACGCTCCGAACCCTATCAAGGGCGCCGGAGCGTTTGTTGTCTCATGAAGAGATGGTCTTACTACATCAAGCATGGGCAGCGGGCATCATGCCTAAAGAGTGCATGGCGGAAATGGTGCATCGGAATACGGGTCTCTGCAAAGAGATGGCCAAGCAGATACATAAGCAGGATGACTTTGAAGATGCGGTAGCCTTTTGCCTTCAGGGTCTTATCATCGCCATACAACGGTGGGATTCTAGCCGGGGGCTACGGTTTTCGACCTTTGCCATGAAGTGGATAATCCAAAAGTACAGGCGCTATCAGTCAACCCAGAGCAAGACCATACGGGTATCCGAACATACAATCTACAAGTGGTTGCGAATCCGCAAGGCACACGATCAACACCTCCACCAGCACGGCACGGCTCCGACCGATGAGCAGCTTTCCGGATACACCGGCTTGTCGGTTACGATGATAGGCATCGCCAGGGACTCCCAGCAGGTACAGCCGGTTAGTATCAATGTTCCTGTCGCTGGCACGGATGGTTTAGTCTATGAAGATTGCCGTGTGCTAGGAGCCTCCACAAGCCCCGAAGAGGCGTTCATTGCTGAATCATGGGCAGATAGGCTGGGTGATGCTTTGCTTACCCTAGATGACGATTCAAGATATTTGCTTGTTAGGCGCTTTGGTTTGGATGGCTCCAAGCCGGAGACCCTGCGGACAATAGCCAGCAGGTACAAGACACCCGTAAGCGTCATCGAGGCACAGATAGAATCAGCCTTGGCAACCATACGGGGACGGTACGAAGTTGAGGATTTGACTTGAAGCATCTAGAAGACCGGGAGCAGATAGCCCTTATTACTTGGGTACGCTTGATGGCTACAAAACATCCTGAGCTTGCCACGATCTACCATTGCCCTAACGGCGGCTACCGTGACCCGCGCACAGCCGCTAAGTTCAAAGCCATGGGTGTCCTTGCCGGTGTTTGGGACATCTTTCTACCGGTTCCCACTCCCGGTCTTTTCATCGAGATGAAGGCTGGTAAAGGGCGGCTAACACCCGGGCAGGTTTCCTTTAGAGATGCGTTACAGCCGCACGGCTACACCTTCATTGTTGCGTACTCTTGGCACGATGCAGCCAAGGCAATAGCGGATCATGTCGGTTTTGCTTTTGATGTATAATGTGGATGAACCTGTCCTTCTGGTTATGGACCTAGTCCACCCTCCGGCTGATCCCCGGAGGGTTTCCAGATGCAGGTATCTCGAAGGACAACAGGTTACATCATGG
>Ga0208800_1000102_pt1 | contig 14456 bp, 7 predicted proteins | sample ColrivemetaGS541_FD_187619 | JGI IMG/M metagenome (GOLD analysis project Ga0208800, IMG submission 187619) | Estuarine microbial communities from the Columbia River estuary - Freshwater metaG S.541 (SPAdes) (version 2) | ecosystem: Environmental > Aquatic > Marine > Intertidal zone > Estuary ...
GTTATAAGGAAAGCTTATGACACGACAAAACGAATACAAGATACAGTATTTTTAACCAGTCAAGGTGTTTATAGATTACTTTTAATTAATTTAAATGCGTTTTATTTTAAAAACTTATTTAAAGATAAAATGATATACTCATCATATAAAATGACAGAAGAATTCAAAGAAGATAACAATTGTATAGTTAAAGCATTTGAAAATAATCCTATAGCAATTTTACAAGAGGACGTTAATTCTAAAAAGGTTTATTGGTTTAAAGCATCTGATATAGGAAAGGCCTTAAATTTAGTAAATATCAGAACAAGTATAATGAATTACGATGAAGATGAACGAACAGTACGTACTACGTACTCATCATCAGGTGGTAATCCAGAAACTATATATTTATCAAGTCAAGGTGTTTATAGATTACTTTATAATAGTAAGAAAGAAGTAGCTAAGAAATTCAGAAAATGGGCAGGTGCAATATTGGATGATATTATATTTAATGAATCAATAGAATTAAAAAAGAAACTTGAAGAAAAAGATAGACAACATCGGATAGAATTAGAAGAAAAAGATACTCTCTTACAAGAAAGTTCTAAAGAATTACTAAGAACAAAAAAACAATTAGACATTAAGACAAAACTAAAAGTTAAAAGATGGTATGATTCTGAACCAGGTGATACAGTTTATGCAGTAAAGTCTAATAAAGATGATTCAAAATCATTAATAACTATAGGTAAAAGTAAAAATATTTCAAAAAGAGAAACAAGTTATATGACCTGTAATCAACAATCTGAAATGTTTTATATAAGAAAATGTTATAATTGTGATTTAGCAGAAAAAGTGATTCATCATATTTTAGATAAACATAGAGAAGAAAATAATAAAGAATGGTTCAATATATCTAATGAACTGGCAATTTATACAATTAATATGGTTTGTGATTTTCTAGATAGTTTTATAGGTTGTAGTGAAGAACTTATAGATTTAAAAGTGAATGAACAATTATCTATTTGTATAAACCAAGCTAATATCATAAATAAACAAGAAATTAAACATGATAAAGTTAATGATAAAATTAAAGAAGAAATTAAACATGATAAAATTATTGATCAAGATGACGATGATAAAAGTATTGAAAAATTTATAAAAGAATGTTGTATTATAAATAAAGATGCTAAATGTATATCATTTGAATTGTTAGGTGCATATAGAATTTGGTTACGTGGATGTTCACTAGATAGTAGAAAAAAATTAACAAAATATATGAAAAATAATTATGAAAGTAAAACAATTTTATATGAAAATTATGATGAAACTGAGTTATTAACGTATTTAGGTATTCAACCAAGAGAATATATAGTTCAACAAGAAAATCCTGACATTTTACCAAAATATGAAGAGTTTATATTAAAAGAATGTAAAATAGGATATACATATAGAATAAGATGGACTGAATTTTTAGAAACTTATACTAAATGGTCTGGTAATAATTTATCAAAAGAAGAAAAAGTTAATATGGAAGCATATATAAATAGACATTTTTTAAAAGATAGAATAAATATGACTGGTTATAAAAATGTCCCAGGTATTTGGGGTGTCCAATTAAAATCTGATAATAGTTTTAAAGTTGGAACTAATAAATCTAATAGAAAACAAATTATAAAAATAAATACCGAAACAAATGAAACAATAGAAAAATATAATGGTTTAGTATTTGCATCGAGAAAGTTAAATATTGATAATAGAATATTATCAAGAGATATTCTTAATAAAAAAACCTTTGATATAGATAATATTAAATTTATGTATAAATATATATAGTTTACATAAAGAACATATCCAAACTTAAATAAAATTAGAACCCGAAGGTCCTAATTTTATTTTCTTAGTATTTCATGCCGCGCTATCTTTAGATATATTAGACATTATAATTATGTCGCACAGCATCCAAACCCATTTTAATTTACGCCTTTTATATTTAATTAAGGACATTAAGTGATCAATCAATATATAAAATTTCAACACTAGTTGTCGCTCCCATTAAAAAAATTTTTACAATATTTACACGAGTTATTACTACTTAAAGTAGGTTTGGGTATACAACTACAAATCATAATTATAATTTACACATCCATCTCTACAGTCTTCGCCTCCACAATAATCACATTCATAAACATCCATAAACTTATCGTAAGGAGACGAGTTGGTCACAGAAGAGTATCCCTCCTTCAAAAATGAACTCATATCTTTTCCAGATACTCCATTTAATGTAAATTCTTCCAATTTAACGTGGAAAAGTGGAGTGTTATCTCTATACAATGTAGAGTAATATTTTTGAGCTGCAAATAGTGTAGAAAATACACCTAAGGTTTGATTTGTGTTTGATAATATATAAACAAACATTTTTATAAATTTTCATATTCTATTATAGTTCAATTTTTTTATATTACCAAACCACTATCGCGTGTATTTACCCAAAATCTTACTTTTGATTTAGTATTTTTCAAGAATATTTGATACTTTCATAATTGTTGCTACAGCCTTTTCAACTTGGTCTTTCATCTTTTCAATGACCTTAATTTCATCTTTATCTATCTCACCTGATTCAACCTTTTTCAAAACATTCACAAACAAGTCTTCCAATGATTTTAATTTTTCAATGGCATCTTCATCAACTGACGGAATTGATTTAGGATACTTTTTCTTCAACTTATTCTTCTTTTCATCCATTTCTTCTTCACGTAACTCCTTCATAATTTCATCACGCATCTCTTCTTTCAATGCTTTCTTTTGCAACTCTTTTTTATAAGCGAGTTTATCAGAACGCTCATTTTTAACTCTAATCAAAAAAATATCCTTTTTATCTTCATATTTCGGAAAAATACTTTCCTTAATACCTTCAATAGTCTGATACTTCATTTCCTCCATTTCATCAACTTTTTCTTGAATCTGTTTCTTTAATTTTGAATTATCATTTATAAAAGATATTCCTGACTCTTTTGACGGAAATCCAAGCGATTTAAAAAATTCAAGTTTCAATAGCGAGTTCATTGTTGTTATGCAAAAACTCTAAAATTTTATTAATAATTCAATTTTTTGCCTTTTTACCACCATCATACGCATATGCTAATTTACAATTTAATAATAAGTCTGATAAAGACATACTATCTGGTTCTTTGTATACATTAGCCAACACACGCCCATATTTATCAAAATCAAAACATTCAACCCATACGAAGACATTATTATCCTTTAAATAATTTTGAATATCATGTCTACTACAATCTTGCTTTAAATTATATGTATCACAACATGATGATAGAATAAAATGCCGCGCTTCCAAAGCTTTTTTCTTTGCTATCAAATCACTATTTTTCAACTCCGCTGTATCAATACCTTTTAATCTTAAATTAAATTTATAATAATTATCTTTTAAAATCGGAAATATACATGTAACTGTATCACCATCATATACATCAACTAATCTAGCAACTGCACGAATCCCTGATAATGTAAAAAATGGAACAGATATATTGTAGTTCTTATTGTCAGTCATATTATTATTACATTATAAAATAATATTATTGATAATATAATCATATAAAATATAAATATAATTATTCATATTCTTATGGTATATTACCCAATAACTGGTGAAAATTGACTAATTATTATACCACTCACACCATAATGTAAACCTTGTCTTATATTTGATCTAAAATCTTCATTAATAGACGTAGCTATAGAAATCAATATACCTATAATTAAACTCGCTCTTAATATTTGAACATAATCAATAGGTTTATCAATCACAGCTCTTATAATTAAAAGTACTACGAATGCTTCAACCACATTTTCTATATACTCTATCATGAATTTTGAATTTAATTCTTCAAACATTTTATCCTTATTATTATACAATAATAAAAATTTTTCTATATAAATGAGCAAAAAATTAACATATGAATTTGTAAAAGATTATTTACAAAACAAGATTATGAATTGATATCGACTGAATATATAAATCAAAGAACAAAATTATCATGGAAATGTAAAAATATACGCAATACAACATATGCAACATTTTCACAAGGTGGAAGATGTATAAAATGCTATGACTGAACTTAAAATATAACCCTTAATTTATGTTTTACTCTCTTTAAAGGAGCCCTTGAATTCACAAATTGTTGGGGTTGGGGTTGGGGTTGTGGTTGTGGTTGTGGTTGTGGTTGTGGTTGTGGTTGTGGTTGTGGTTGTGGTTGTGGTGGTTGTATACTTGTTTGAGTAAATTGTGTAAATAACTTATCACCACCCTTTAATATTTCTATTTCGTCTTGTAATTGTTCAACAGTCACCATTAACCTTTGAACCGCACCATACAAACTTGCTATCAATTGATCCGAATTCAAAGTTCTACAATCTGAATACCCAAACATTTCCTTTTGCTCTACAGCCTTTGGAATAACTTGCTCTACGTCCTGTGCAATCCAACCTAATTTAGAACGGTCACGGACTTGTTCAACTGTATACACATCATCTTTCCATGTATATTTCTTTAATGGAATTGACTTTATTGTATTATAACACATATCCAAATCTGCCAATTGTATATTTGTTTTCAATCTTTCATCTGAAGATATTGTCCAAACAGCACTACCGGGTTTCGCCGCTGAATCACTAGATATCTGTAATTGATAAGCTGGTGCAGTTGTACCAATACCTACATTACCATTACCTTTAATTCTCATTCTTTCAGTGAAAGACGAAGAAGAACCATATCCAAAGCCTATATCTGAACTAGATGTATCACTATAAATTTGTAATAAAGTATTTTGAAGACCTATACCGTAATTAGATACTGTATTTCTACCCCAGAGTGATATTTTATGACCAAGTACATCTTGGAATTGCAACGGAATTGTTGACGCTGTCGTACCAATACCAACATTACCACTCACAACTAATGTACTTGTCGAAATATTCGTCGCTACAATATTCGTTGTCGAAATATTTGACAATGAAAAATACGTAATCTCTTTCGCTATTGTATCATAACCTAATATATTTCCTTGAGTTACATTTCTTACAGGATTTACATAAAACGCACCCGATGTACCAGAATTTAATGAACCTGTAGTTGCATTTAAAATAATGGAATTAGCATGTTGATTTGTTTGACCTGCTGCATTACCAATTGCAATTGCATAACTACCTTGTGAAGTTTGACCTGCTAAATTACCTATTGCAACTGTATATCCTCCTTGTGATGTATTACCTGCATTAATACCTATCGCAACCGCATTTATACCTTGATAACTATTACCTGAAGCATTACCTACTGCAGTTGCATTATTTCCCTGTAATGTACTACCAGTATTAACACCCATTGCAACTGCAAAACTTCCCTGAGAAGTTTGACCAGCATTTGTACCTATTGCAACTGCTTGTGTACCTTGATAATTCTGACCTGTAGAAAGACCTATTGAAACTGCATTTATACCTTGTGAAGTTTGACCTGCGCCATTACCCATAGCAACTGCACTTGTACCTTGTGATGTTTGACCCGCACCTGCCCCCACCGCAACTGTAGAGGAACCTTGTGATGTATTACCTGCATTTACACCTATCGCAACCGCATTTATACCTTGATAACTATTACCTGCGGCATTACCTACTGCAGTTGCATTATTTCCCTGTAATGTACTACCAGTATTAACGCCCATTGCAACTGCAAAACTTCCCTGAGAAGTATTACCAGCATTTGAACCTATCGCAACCGCACCTGACGCTTGTGAAGTAGTACCTGCATTTATACCTATTGCAACTGCATTTGAACCTTGTGAAATATTACCTGCACTTGAACCTAATGCTATTTGAGTTGCACTTACATACAAAGTTCCTGTACTTAAACTTGTATTAACCATATTTGATATTGTACTATTCAATCCGAATAAAGATGCTGAAGAAATATTTGTTGTTACACGAATTGTACCAACAGTAACATTAAGTATTGATAATTGTCCTGTACTGATACTCGTTGTAGCTAAAAGTGTTCCAGTTGTGATACCACCAGTGTATCTAGCATTACCGTTAACATCTAACAAATAAGATGGCGTTACTGTACCTATACCCACATTCCCACCAGTTGTATAAATATTCCCCACAGTATTTGAATTAAACGTAGCTCTTAAACCGCCACCTGTTACAATTAACGATTTTATTGTCGCTTGAGTTGATGTTAAATTGATAATGTCACCTAATCCAGACACTTCCAAGTTCGCGGAAGTGATACCCACCGACAATTGCATACTTTCACCTGTATACGTAGTTGCATTAATTGTTCCTGTACTTATATTTGTCGATACTAAATTCGATGTTGTTATATTTAATAATGAGAAATATGTTATTTCTTTTGCCGCTGTATCATAACCTAATATATTGGTTTGATTTATATTTCTCACTGAACTCACATAAAATGAACCTGCTGTACCTGAATTTAACGCAGTTGAACTTGCATTTAGAATTATAGAATTCGTATGTTGACTTATTTGACCAGCTGCATTACCTATCGCTACTGCATTAGAACCTTGCGAAGTATTACCTGCATTAATACCTATCGCTACTGTATTTGAACCTTGTGCAGTTTGTCCAGCTTGCATACCTAGTGCTACTGCTTGTGAACCTTGTGAAGTTTGACCAGCATTAATACCTACAGCAACTGCACTTGAACCTTGAAAAGTATTACCTGCACCTGCCCCCACTGCAACTGCATTTGTACCTTGTACTGAATTACCTGCAAGATACCCCAGTGCTACAGATGCATTTCCTTGTGACGTAGTACCAGCATTATCACCTATCGCAACCGCTCTACTCCCTTGATAATTATTACCCGATAAATAACCTACAGCAACCGAATTAAACCTTTGTAAAGTCCGAGCAGCATAAGAACCAATAGCAACTGAACTTGCACCTTGTGAATATTGGCCTGCAAAATAACCCATTGCAACTGCTGAATCACTTTGATAAATCTGACCTGCGGCATTACCTAATGCAACAGCATTTTGTACTTGTGATGTTTGACCTGCACCAACACCCACTGCAACTGCACTAGATCCTTGAGAAGTTTGACCAGCCTCATTTCCTATTGCAACTGCACTAGATCCTTGAGAAGATTGACCAGCATTTCGACCTACAGCTACAGCATTTGTTTGTTGACTATTAGTCGCAGCTGAATTACCAATAGCAATAGCATTGTTACCTTGAGAATTGCTTGCAGCTAAAATTCCGATAGCAATTGCACTACCACCTTGGAGTGTTTGTCCAGCTTGGTTTCCAATTGCTATAGTTTGATTTCCCTGTAATGTAGCACCTGCATTTATACCAACAGCTACAGAACCCGTCCCTTGTGAATTTTGACCTGCTTGAATACCTATCGCAACTGCATAATTTCCCTGTGATGAATTACCTGCATTATTTCCTATCGCAACTGTACTATCCCCTTGTGATGTTTGACCTGCAGCATTACCCATAGCAATTGCATTTGTACCTTGTACAATTTGACCACTACTTGAACCTAACGCGATACTTGTTGAACTAAGATTTAACATTGCTGTAGTAATACCTGTAGCAACAATATTCGTAATTCGTGCACTAGCAGAACTCAAACCTGTAGACAGCGTCAACGTAGCACTAGAGATATTTGTGGCAACGGCATTCGTAATTGTACTATTTGTTGCATTTAATGTACCTGAAGAAATACTTGTAGTTGCTAATAATGTTCCAGTTGTAAGACCAGTTGTAAATATAGCATTTCCGGAACTTAACGTTGTTGCAACGGCATTTGTAATAGTCATATTTGTTGCATTGAGACGTCCTGAAGAAATACTTGTAGTTGCTAATAACGTTCCAGTTGTAAGACCAGTTGTAAATATAGCATTTCCTGAAGTTAAAGTTGTGGCAACAGCATTTGTAACATTCATATTTGTTGCATTAAGCATTCCTGAAGAGATACTTGTAGTTGCTAATAATGTTGCCGTTGTAAGACCATTTGTAAATATAGCATTTCCGGAACTTAAAGTTATTGTAACGGCATTTGTAACAGTTATATTCGTAGCATTTAATACACCTGAAGACATACTCGTAGTTGCTAATAACGTTGCGGTTGTAAGACCAGTTGTAAATATACCATTTCCGGAAGTTAAAGTTGTTGCAACAGCATTTGTAACTGTACTGTTTATAGCATTTAATACACCTGAACTGACACTTGTAGTTGCTAATAATGTCGCAGTTGTAATATTTGATTCAACCATATTAGTTGATGTGATATTCACAACCGTGAGATATCCAGCAACATTCAAGTTACCAGATAAACTTATACTTCCACCTGTCATTATATCAGTGGATAACAATGTTGATGAAACTGTACCAAATGAACCAATCGTAGAATATAATGTACTGGTTGAGATATTTGTTGCTGTTATACCTGTAGCTATAAGTGTTCCAGTACTTAATGTTATATTAACAGCATTTGCAATTGTACTATTCGTACCCAATATATTACCAGAACTGATTGTTGCTATATTCGCTGTATTCGCTATATTTACATTTCCTTCACCCGTTATACGCATTAATTCATTCGAACTAGTTGAACTTGTAGCTGCATAAAAGACATGACTTGCACTAGTTGTATCAACTTGATAACGTGTCGTATAAAAATTGATACCAAAACCATAGAACTGGTGCTCATTATTAATACCAACGGCGTTGAATAACACAACCTTTTTATTTTGTAAATTACCACCAACGTAAATTTGTCCTGCGGTATTACTTGAAATAATTTCCAATGAAGCATTTGGACTTGTTGTATTGACACCAACATTACCACCAGTAGTAAAGATATTACCAATTGTATTTGAATTAAATGTAGCAGATAATCCACCTGATGTAATCATTATTGCTCCTGTACTTAAAGCTGTAGTAACAATATTTGTTATAGTACTGTTTGTACCTTGAATTGAACCTGAAGAAATACTTGTAGTTGCTAATAATGTCCCAGTTGTTATACCTATACTTGCATTCACTGTTCCTGTACTTAAAGTTGTGGCAACGGCATTTGTAACTGTACTATCAGTAGCATTTAATGTTGCTGAAGAGATACTTGTAGTTGCTAATAACGTTCCAGTTGTAAGCCCAGTTGTAAATATAGCATTCCCGGAAGTTAAACTTGTTGCAACGGCATTTGTTACTGTACTATTCGTAGCATTTAATACACCTGAACTGACACTCGTAGTTGCTAATAACGTTCCAGTTGTAAGCCCACTTGTAAATATAGCATTTGCGGAAGTTAAAGCTGTTGCAACGGCATTTGTAACTGTACTATCAGTAGCATTTAATGTTGCTGAAGAGATACTTGTAGTTGCTAATAACGTTCCAGTTGTAAGCCCACTTGTAAATATAGCATTTGCGGAAGTTAAAGTTGTTGCAACAGCATTTGTTACTGTACTATTCGTAGCATTTAATGTTGCTGAACTGACACTAGTAGTTGCTAATAACGTTCCAGTTGTAAGCCCAGTTGTAAATATAGCATTTCCGGAAGTTAAACTTGTTGCAACGGCATTTGTCGCATTAAGCATTTCCGAAGATACACTTGTAGTTGCCAATAACGTTGCAGTTGTAAGTCCACTTGTAAATATGGCATTCCCGGAACTTAAAGTTGTATGAACAGCATTCGTAACAGTTGTATTCGTTGCATTTAATACACCTGAAGAAACACGTGTAGTTGCTAATAACGTTCCAGTTGTAAGACCAGTTGTAAATATAGCATTTCCTGAACTTAAAGTTGTATGAACAGCATTAGTAACAGTTGTATTCGTAGCATTTAATGTTGCTGAAGAAACACGCGTAGTTGCTAATAATGTTCCAGTTGTAAGACCAGTTGTAAATATAGCATTTCCTGAACTTAAAGTTGTATGAACAGCATTAGTAACAGTTGTATTCGTAGCATTTAATGTTGCTGAAGAAACACGCGTAGTTGCTAATAACGTTCCAGTTGTAAGCCCAGTTGTAAATATAGCATTTGCGGAAGTTAAAGTTGTTGCAACAGCATTTGTAACTGTACTATTCGTAGCAGTTAATACACCTGACGATATACTTGTAGTTGCTAATAATGTTCCAGTTGTAAGACCCGTTGTAAATATAGCATTTGCGGAAGTTAAAGTTGTCGCAACAGCATTTGTAACTGTACTATCAGTAGCATTTAATACACCTGACGATATACTTGTAGTTGCTAATAATGTTCCAGTTGTAAGACCCGTTGTAAATATAGCATTTGCGGAAGTTAAAGTTGTCGCAACAGCATTTGTAACTGTACTATCAGTAGCATTTAATACACCTGAACTGACACTTGTAGTTGCTAATAACGTTCCAGCGACATTTAAATTTTCGGATAAACTTATACTTCCACCACTTATTATACCTGCAGATAACAATATTGATGATACAGTACCAAATGAACCAATTGTAGAATATAATGTACTGGTTGATATATTTGTGGCAACGGCATTTGTAACTGTACTATTCGTAGCATTTAATACCCCTGAAGAGATACTTGTAGTTGCTAATAACGTTGTAGTTGTTATACCTGTACTTGCACGAATTGTACCTGTAACATCTAATGTATTTGCTGGAGCGGTAGTATTAATACCTACATTACCACTTGTATAAAATATACTATTACTTGTACCATTACCCCATTGTGAACTTCCACTATATAATACACCATTTTGATATAAATTTCCTGTAAAATTAATATTACCAGATGTTAAACCACTTGTTTCAATTGGTACTAATGAATTTATAGTTAACGTTCCTCTTGTATCTGCTGTAACATAGCCAAATTTAAATGAATCACTTGTTTCTGAATAAAGTATACTGCTAAAATTATTATTATCTGTTACATCACCAGTTGATCGTTTTAATAATATACCTGTATCTGTACTTCCCAATGTATTGTTATTTAAAACAAGTATGTTGTCTGCGAATGACACAGTTGTACCAGAAACTGCTACATTACCACCTACATAAAAATCTCTACCTACAGCCAGTCCTCCACCAACTGTTAATGAACCACCACTTCCAATACCTGTAGAATTGGTAGTATCTAATATTTCTAAAGGATTTACTTGATATGAAGCCATTTATAATTTTAATATATAAATTAATTTATGATTTTGTACAAATTAATTTATATTAACATATTATAACATTAATTGTTAGCTCCAAATGTTAAAATTTTCATAGCATTGTCTATGTCATTCATTATCTAAATAATACAGAAATTAATTTTATTAGTTTATAATAACAATATGCAATATACAACTTATCTTCTAAAAAGTATACAAATTTTTATTATATGTTTTTTTATAGGTGTATTTATTGATAAACAATTCCATATTCTACAAAAATCATACACCAAAGTTAATCAAATTATTTTCGGATTTGCACAGTTAATAACTATCATAACGATAACATATATATTACATAAATACAAAATATTCCACTCTTTCTTTGAAGAATACTCTCCTAATGTTTTATTCTCAACTTTCTTATTATCTCTCCAATCAAATATGATTTATAATTTCAAACACCTTCTTAAATACGAATACTTTCATTAATTATTTTCTAGTCCAGTACATCAACCTTTACTCATCATCTTCACAATCTTGTTCATGTTCATAGATATCATTATACTCATTATACTCATTATACTCATTATACTCATTATACTCATTATACTCATTATACTCATTATACTCATTATACTCATTATACTCATTATACTCTTTCGGATATTCATCATCCATTTCTAATGGTGTAGGTGACTGTATAGGTGGTATTTGTATAGATGTAGGAACCTGTATCTTTCTTGTTCTTGTTCTTGTTCTTCTTGTTCTTGTTGGGTCAGATACAATTGGGTCAGATACAGTTGGATTAGATACAGTTGGGTCAGATACAGTTGGATTAGATACAGTTGGATTAGATACAGTTGGATTAGATACAGTTGGATTAGATACAGTTGGATTAGATACAGTTGGATTAGATACAGTTGGATTAGGTGATTGACTTGGGCCTTGATACTGTGATGGAGGACCACTGTTTATGATAGAAATATCTTTTCTTGCATTTAGTAAATTGATACCATCATTACTACTTGGAAAACCTTCTGGTATAATCGTCTTTCCTAAAATATTTACAACTAAAAGTTCTTTTCCTTGGATTTCTACTGGTGAATTATTACCATTCGAATTATTAACTGTGATATCGGCACACTCCATATAATATTCACGATTACCAATTTTATTAATCCATGTCCAAAATACAGTAATGTCTCCTGAAGGAATATTTGGTGGTAAATCAAAATTATAATTCATTCCACTTGTAAGACAATTACCTATAACTGTTTTTAATACAACAAATTTAGAATCATCATATGTCACGCCAAATTGACAATGACCACCACCGTGAATAGCGCTACCTTCTAACTTGATGTTCACTATATTGCCATTAATTGTTTTTGTAGACGGACCCTTTGGAAATCCCTTACAAGGAAAGGGATATGTAGAACCATCGTAATACAATGGTGCCATAATATTGTAATCTACATTTCCTTGTGCAGTATACTCCTTACTATATTTGTTTTTACGTGATGGGGGGTCATTCATAAATACATGTGCACTTGTAATACAAAATTGTAAAAATATAAAAGATACTAACATTATTACTGACCCTTTTATTAATTATAAAGTTTATTTTTAAACCAACTATTTATTAAAATGCAACTTGATTTCATTTTAATATTTACAATTTTTATATTTTTTAATTTTATACTCTATTCTAGACTCCAAGATAATTCTCCTTGATAGAAATCATCATTGTTAATACTCTTTAAGAATGCTAACCCATTTGGTCCATATAAATCAATTGCATCAGGATAATCACACTTTCCTCCCATTGTTTGACCTGTAACTGGGTCGGTAAATGGATTTCCAGTTGGGTCACATGTATCAATGATTGTACCAGTAAAAGACTTATCACCAACTGTAACCTTTAATTGTTGCCCACACCATGGAATTTGATTAGCTTCTGCTGGTCCAATGTTTTGCCACAGAGTCTTCCATTCTTCTTCAGTAAAACCCAAAAGCTTTGGATTAATCGCTAATGCATTACCAGTTGGAGCTTTACTTACACATTGAAACTGTGTATCATTAAAATGTGTAATTGTTCCACTGAATCCAGATGTAATTGGAATTGCTGGAACACCAGTTGGTCTTACAGTCTCGCTTGTAGAAGTTGCAGTTGGTAGAGGTGTAATAACTGTCGGACAATGATGACATGGTTCCTGAGTGGGAACTGGAGTTGGTGTAGGGGTTTCATCGCATTCCTCAACAATAACTTCTACTTCTTCACATGGAGTTTCTGTAGGAACTGGGACAAGTGTTACCATCTTTGTCATAGTCTTAGTCATAGTCTTAGTCTTAGTCATAGTCTTAGTCTTAGTCTTATATTCAGTAACAAGTTGAACAAGAGTCTCGGTAGCTGTTTCTTGTGGAGGACAAGCTTCTACCCTCGTAGTTGGCACTCGAACAACATATTCAGTAACAAGTTGAACAAGAGTCTCGGTAGCTGTTTCTTGTGGAGGACAAGCTTCTACCCTCGTAGTTGGCACTCGAACAACAGATTCAGTAATTGATGTTTCATACGAAGTCTCAGTAGTTGAAGTCGGAGGTGGCACTTGAACAATAGATTCAGTAGTTGATGTTTCACACGAAGTCTCAGTAGTTGAAGTCGGAGGTGGCACTCGAACAACAGATTCAGTAGTTGATGTTTCACACGGAGTCTCAGTTGTAGAAGGTGGTGGTACTTGAACAACAGATTCAGTAGTTAGTGTTTCATACGAAGTCTCAGTAGTTGAAGTCGGTGGTGGTACTTGAACAACTGATTCAGTAGTTGATGTTTCGCATGGAGTCTCAGTTATAGATTCAGTTGTAGTCGGAGGTGGTACTTGAACAATAGATTCAGTTGTTTCACACGGAGTCTCAGTTGTAGATTCAGTTGTAGTTGGAGGTGGTACTTGAACAATAGATTCAGTTGTTTCACACGGAGTCTCAGTTGTAGATAGTGGTACTTCTTCGGTACTAGTTGGTGGTGGTACTTGAACAATAGATTCAGTTGTTTCACACGGAGTCTCAGTTGTAGATTCAGTTGTAGTTGGTGGTGGTACTTGAACAATAGATTCAGTTGTTTCACACGGAGTCTCAGTTGTAGTTAGTGGTACTTCTTCGGTACTAGTTGGAGGTGGTACTTGAACAATAGATTCAGTTGTTTCACACGGAGTCTCAGTTGTAGTTAGTGGTACTTCTTCGGTACTAGTTGGAGGTGGTACTTGAACAATAGATTCAGTTGTTTCA
>Ga0208800_1000105_pt1 | contig 14161 bp, 9 predicted proteins | sample ColrivemetaGS541_FD_187619 | JGI IMG/M metagenome (GOLD analysis project Ga0208800, IMG submission 187619) | Estuarine microbial communities from the Columbia River estuary - Freshwater metaG S.541 (SPAdes) (version 2) | ecosystem: Environmental > Aquatic > Marine > Intertidal zone > Estuary ...
TCATCTCCACTTTCAATATATGATTGTGGAATAAACTCTTTTACCTCTTGAGCAATAAATCCTAACTCTTTGTTAGCATCATCTTTTCCATCTTTGAATCTATATAAAGTAGGCTTTAATTGTAATATTTCAGTTAATCCAATTATGCTTTCTTCAAAGTCTTTCTTTTTATTAATATCCGATAATGCTGTATAAACACCTGTTGCTCCATTTATAGTTGCTATTACTGTTGGACCACCATTAATAAATTCAAATTGAGTACAACCTGAATTTATACCAAATTGATAACCATTACTTGCGTTGTGTAGTGTAATAGCTCTAGCACCAACAACAGATGAATTTCCATATATTAAATCCCCCCCACTTGTAATACGCATTCTTTCGGTGTTGGTAGTACCAAATGACATATCTCTTGCACTTTCAGTAACTAAACACATTGAATAAGCATTTTGACTACTTAATAAACCAGCTCCTGTTGAACTTGATATACCAATAAAATAATTTCCACCATCATTAGCCCATTTTTGATACATAACACTTGTACCACCTCCTAACAATCGTAATGCTGCACCTGTTACATTAGATGTACTTATAAAATCACTTGCCGTTACACTACTTGAGAATGTAGCTGCTCCTGAACCTCTTGAAAGATTTAATACTTGATAATCAACATTTGCTTGTCTTCTAAAAATTCTCCAATCTCCTGTTGTAACTTCATCTTGTCTTAAGTACCAACCAAAAGCTGAACTACTACCAAATGAAGATAAAATAGTAGCGTTCCCATCAGCAGGTAAATTTACTTGTAATGCCGCTGTTGTACCAGTAGTCGTTACTGCAACTGTACTAGAGAATGTAGCTGCTCCTGTTGTATCAATACTTAATCTTGTTGCAGATGCAGTATTATCTTCTAAAAAAAAAGTTCCATTTGAGCCAAGGTCAAAAGACCAATTTCTATTGGTTTTTGTAATTCCACCAGTTCTAATAAGTTTTAAACGAGGGAAAAAGTCACCTGTTGCACTTGCAGTAATTTCTTGATTACTACCACCAACTGATGTAATACCAGCACTAAACGTAGCACTTGTTCCAAATAAAGCACCACCTATACCAAGTCCACCTGTAACTACTAAACCTCCTGTTGTAGTAGAAGTAGATGCAGTAGCACTTGTAAGACTTGTTATTCCACTAACCTTAGCTGTACCAGTTACTTCTAATTTATAACTACCACTAGGTGCTGCTCCTATTCCTACGTTGTTAGATGCGTCAGTTAGTATTGCTAAAGGGATTGTTCCCAATTTTTGTGTAAGCCCCATATTCTTTATTTTTTATTTGTAGCTACTTTGATTCTAGTTTGATTAATCTATTAGATAGTTCTTGAATTTGTGCTTGTTGTTCTTGTATTGCTTTGGTTAATAAAGCTATCATATTTTGGTAAGCCAATGCATCTGGGCTACCATCTTCAGCGTAAACTACAAATTCCTCTAATCCTAATTCGTTTATTTCCTCTGCAATTAAACCAGCATATTGCTTATCACCATCATTTTCACTTTTACCTTTATAGTAAACTGGTCGCATTTGCATAACCTCTGCTAATCCTTTATCGTAATCTTTAACTTCTTTTTTGTATTTTAAAGATGATGTTGAACGTTCTAATCCACCAGCAGCAGTTACAACTAAATTAGCGGCCGCACCACTTGTATTATTATATGGAGAAACAGACCTTGTGCCAGTTTCAATAAATCCATCATTTCTAACTTGAAATGTAGCATTAGCAGAACTATCTTCAATTCTTAAACCAAATGTAGCACTTGTTGCACCCGCTCCTCTAACAGCTAATCTCATATCTGAATATCCAGTCATTCCGATTCCAACCATACCCCCACTTGTAATACGCATTCTTTCAGTACCGCCTGTCCAAACAGTAAAATATCCACTACCAGCAACACCAATTTCTAAGCCAGTACTTGTACCTGCATAATAACCCCTTTGTGTATCAGCAGTCATTGCAATCAATCCACTATAATTTCCTGCAGTTGAATTGTTTACAGTTAATGATGTATTTAATGATGTACCGGAAACAGTTCCCCCTATTATTACATTACCCCCACTTGTAATACGCATTCTTTCTAAAGAATTAGTATAGAATATATAAGCGTGAGCACTTGTAGTCCCACAATAATTATCATTACCATTACCAAAAATATAATAAGAAGATAAATTTATTGTTCTTGTATTATTAGATTGACCTATTGAAATTGCATCAGTTGTTGCAGCAGTAATAAATCTTGCTAAACCACTTGCAGGTGAAGTACCAACACCACTTGCCGAAATAACATCTAAACTTAATGATTTTACACTACTAGAGAATGTAGCTGCACCTGCTGATGATAATATAAATTTAGTATTTAATGCATTATCTGTAATATTAAATCCACTCGCAGGCATTTGAAGGTATAAAGTAGTATCTGATAAACGATTAGAAAATCCTGTATTACCTGCGCCAAATAATGTACCTGCTGTTAATATTAGATTTGTTGCCGTTACACTTGAACTAAATGTAGCACTTGTACCACTTAATGCTCCTGTAAAATTACCTGTACCACTAACATCTAATTTGTATGTAGTATTAGTATTACCAATTCCAACATTAGTTCCATTATCCCATATTAAGCTATTGCCTAACACACCACTTGCAGTCCATTTGCTATGGTAGTTTGTTGTACCACTACCACCTATACCACCACCTGTAATCTCTACAACTGCTTGTACAATGTCATTGACTTGACAAGCCGTAGCTAAAACAAACGTAGTGCCATTACTTGCAGTAAACTCTGCACTAGCTAGTTTAGAACCATTATAGAATACTGCAAGTTGTCCAACTGTGTAACCTCCTGTTACTGTGAAAGTAGTTTGAGCAGCAGTTGCCGTATAGTCTTGAGTAAATGTAGCATTAACGCTTGTAGGAATAGTCCAAGACCTATCAGCTGATAAGTCATAGCCTGTGCCATTAATAGTTAAAGTTCTAGTTGTTGGAACACCACCTAAACCTGTTAAGGTATAAGTAGGTATGTTTAAAGTATTAGAAACTAAAGAAGAACCACCACTAGATCCTGTTGTAGTTAAAGTGATTGTTCCTTGCTTACCATTGAATGTATTCCAATCTGTAAAAGTTAGTAAACCAGTAGTTGATGTATCTGCTGTAGCAATTATTGTTTGACTAATAGCAGTAACAAGACCTTTAGCATTTACTGTTACTGTTGGAACGTATGTAGAAGAGCCAAAAGCACCTACATTACTATTAACTGTTGCTAATGTTAATGTAGTATTAGAACCTGTAGTTCCTGAGCCTGTGACATCACCTATAAAATCTAATGCACCTGAAGGAATAGATACAGGAGTTGTTGTTAATGAAGTAATTAAACCTTTAGCGTTTACTGTTATAACTGGTATAGCACTAGAAGAACCAAAGGTTCCGACATTAGCGTTAACGGTAGCTAAAGTTAAGGTTGAACCTGCACCTATAATAGCAGCAGTTCCACCTGTAACAGTAATGTCTGTACTTGTTAAATTACCTAAAGTTAAAGTTGATTGTTTGTTGTTAAACGTAGTCCAATCTGTACTTGAAAGTAATCCATTTAGAGATGTTGTTGCAGTTGCAATAGCAATCGTAATCGTTCCACTTGTTGTTACAGGACTTGAACCTATTGTCACTCCACTTGTTGCAGAAGATAATCCTATACTTGTAACAGTTCCACCTGTTAGCTGACTTGTTAAAGCTATAGTACCTGTTGCATTAGGGAATGTATAAGATTGATTTGCAGTATTAGATGATGTTATAAACTTGCTTAAATAAAGATTACCATTTAACCAACTTAAATCACCAATACTATCTGCAAATAAAGATACTTCATTAGCCGATGCAGTTGCATTTGCTGATTGATGCTTTAATCCTAGATGACCAAGACCTCCAGTTCCTTTAGCGTGTAAAGATTGTGCATTTATTTTAAACGCACCTAAATCAACATCTTGAGTAGCACCTGTATATGGAACATATCCTGTTAAGGCACTACCATAATTTGGTATATTTAAAACACCACTTACATAAGTAGCTGCACCACTTGTACCTGTTGTAGTTAAGCTAATAGCAGCTCTTGCCCTTGTATCCGTAAAATAAAGATTACTACCTTCTGTTACTTGTGATGTTGTATAATCTCCTGTGTTAGCTACTACTGCTCCTGTTCTACCATAAACACTAGAAACACCTGAAACAATAGCACTTGTATTGCCATTAAGTTTTTGTATTGCAGTTAAAATAGTATCTGCCGAAGTTATTACTCCTGCTCCACTTGTATAAGCTGTTAAACTAGAAGCTATTGCTCTAGCATTAGTAAAGTAAAGATTAGAACCTTCGTTAATATTTGATGTAGATAAACTAACTGCACCAGTAAACCCATTTACGGAAACTACTGCATCTGTATTATCTACCTTCTCCCATTCGCTACCTTGGTATATAACCCAATCACCTACTTGCCAATCGGTAATGCCGTCTAAGTTAGTTGTACCTGCAACAGATACGATATAGTAATTACCAGCAACTCCTACACCACTCGCTAAAGCTGGAGTATTAGTATTAGCATTCCAAGTTCCTTTGTATATTGATCCACCAATTAAGCCATTGATTTGATTCTGTACTTTACCAAAAGCAGTTAAGATAGAATCGGTATCTACTACTGTACCACCAGTTATGTTTACACCTGTTAAAACTTTACCTATTACAGCTGAGTTAACTAATGTTGGATTAGCGTAAGTGCCACTTAATTCACCTCCTGCAGCTATGCCTGAGATAGTTGTTAAGTAAGTAGAGTTGTCATAAGAAATAGTTGTACCTGTTATCTTAACAAACCCTGTTCCGTTTAAAGCATTTTGCTTTGCGTTAAAAGTATTCCAATCGGTAAAAGAAAGATATCCGTTAGTTGTAGTATTAGCTTGGCTAATTGCAACGACTCCACTTGTAACACTTATAGGGCTTGTGCCTGTTATGGCTGCTCTTGCTCTTGTATCTGTGTAATATAAATTAGTACCCTCAGCTAAGTTAGTTGTTGACTTAGCACCAAATGCACTATCAAATCTAGCTTGTGTATAATATAAGTTTGTACCTTCTACTACTACAGTAGTATCTAATGTTTGGAATGTCTTATCCCCTCTATAGTATTGTAAAGTAGTTCCAGCAGTTACTGCTCCTTCTTTATTGTTAAAAGTATTCCAATCTGTGCTAGTTAAATACCCATTAGTACTTGTTGTCGCTTGAGATATAGTAAATGCACCAGTCGTATTGTTATAACTTAATGGTGTGGTAACACTTAAACTTGTTAAAGTTATATATGCAGCACTATTTGCTATTTGACTATTATCAGTAGGGATTGTAATAACCCCTGTTGTGCTATTATAAGCACCTGAACCAGCTACGAATGAATTAGAAGCTCTAGCTCTAACATCTGTATAGTAAAGGTTTGCTCCTTCTGCTAAATCAGTTGTTGATTTGGCAGCGAAAGCAGTATCGAACCTTGCTTGAGTATAGTATAAGTTAGTGCCTTCAGTTACAAGGCTAGTAGTATAGTCGCCATTAACTGCTACCACAGCACCAGTTCTACCAAATACCGAAGTAACAGGAGCAGTATCATAGTCAGTCCAAGTAGTAACAATAGTACCACCGTCTTGCTGATTTAAGGTTAATGTTTTTGTAGTAACCCCTGTTACTGATGCACTAATAATAGAATCATTATAAGCTGTATCCCAGGTTGTTTGTTTAGCTGTTGTAGGTATGCCATATCCACCAGTTGTGCTAAACACACCAGTAGTATTCGTATAGGTTAAGCCTGTAGCTGTAGAGCTTAAAGCTGTTAAAGGAATATAAGCAGTTGGGTTAGAATCTAGGTAATAAGTTGAGTTATCATAACTAATTGTAGTTCCACTAATCTTTACAAAACCAGTACCATTTAAGGCAACTTGTTTAGCATTAAAAGTAGACCAATCAGCAGAGCTTAAGGCCCCACGATTACTAGCACTTGCAGTAGGAACGTTTAACGTTATTACAGGAGTAGTTGTACTATTTGCAACAGTTGATGTTAAATCAGTCCCTGTAGTTCCTAACGTAAGGGCAGCAACACTTGTAACAGTACCTACATAAGTTTCCGTATTGTTTACCCAAGAGGTACCATTATACACTAAGGCTTGTCCACTAACTGGACTAGTAATAGTAACACCTGCTAATTGAGTTAAGGTATAATCTCCTTCGGCAGCAACAACATTACCTGTTCTACCAAACACACTATAAACACTTGTAGGTAACGGATAGGCTCCTGAAGGGGCCTCTATTGTTATTGGTGACTCGGTAACATTAATGTCAATCGTAGTACTTGTAATTGTTATTTCTGTGCTCATTATATATTTGTAATATCTTGATAAACAATAAAGTTACCCCAGATATATGTTTTTATATTGGTATTAGAAAATTTAACAGCCATATCATATACATAGTTACCAGCTGCTAAGTTGATGTCTTTGTTAATGGTAATCATATTGTTATTCTGACCACCTACTGTAATGCCACCACCACCTTCTGTTAAAGTAAGTTCGACAGTAGAAGAAGTAATTGTCTTTCTAATCTCAATTTCTACAGCTGCTGTACTTAAGTCAATAGGCACAGTATTAGCAGTCAAAAGGAATATCTGACTCCAAGTATTAGTTTTCCAAATAGATATATTGTATTGAGCTGGTCTAAAATCAGCATTGGTGCTTATGCAGGACATTCTTTATAATTTTTACAAATTTAATCAATTCTTAGAGAATACCTAACAAGCTACAGGAGCATTGTTTATAGTCGATGTAGACAAGTTGAATCTTGCCTTAAATCCAGCTCCAGTATTTCCAAAAACTCTATAGTGTAAGAATAAGCCAGCATACCCACTCATAGGGAATATTGCACTAAAATTATAATCAGCGTAAAACGTTGTTCCAGCAACAGGAGTTGCAGTATTAGTCCAAGCTATAGTAGTCACATCAAGAAATAAAGAACAAGCATTTATATTAGTATCTCCGTTATCAGAGATGTTCCACTTAAAAACCCCAGTCTTAGCAACTAGGTTAGATTTTACAGGCAACTGATTTGATGCCTTAGATGTGATTGCGTTAATAACAGCGTATTGTTCAGCTTCTGCACGAGTAACTTGTTTAGAGCCTGGAGGTACAGCAGCTTCAGCTCCCATAAATACCCCAGTATCTACAGCATCTTTAAGATTGTTCCAACTTATACATTGGTTACTTGCTATTCCTGCCCAACTCATTTATTAATTGGTTTAATTTGTTTTCTAGGTATTGTATCTTAGCGACTAGTACCTGATTGTAAGCTACAGATAAAAAACCATCCTTCCCCTCGACCACAGCACTAGGGATAACCTCAGATACCTCTTGTGCGTAATATCCTACCTCTTCCTTGCCATCTTTTATGTAAAGGTAGGCTTGTATATCACCTACATTTTGAGGGCCGTAATTCGCCTCTAATTGCGTTTTAAGACGTTTATCTGAAGACTCAAAGAAACCAGTACTTGTTAGGGTGCCAGTCAATGTGCCCCCAGTTAAAGCTAAATAAGTTGTTGCAGCAGTACTTGTTGTTAAATAGGTACTATTATCGTAGCTTATTGTTGTACCAGTTGCTTTAACAAAGCCAGTTCCATTAATTTGATTTTGCTTGCCATTGAATGTGTTCCAATCAGTACTGCTTAAATAACCATTTGTAGAAGTCGTAGCTTGAGCAATAGTAAATACTCCAGTTGTGCTATTATAAGATAATGGAGCAGTAGCCGAAAAGAATCCTGCAGCTACATAAGTTGGAGTAAAGTTAATCCAATTACCTGTTTGGTAACGTAATAACTGGCCATTGGAAGGAGTTGTAATAACTACATCTGTTAGTTCATCCAAAGCAGGAGCTGGAGGTGCAGCCCAAGCTAAATCTCCTCTTAAAAACTGAGAAACAGTACCTGTACCTAAAGATGCTTGTTTAGCATTCCAATAGTCATAATCAGCACCTGTTATATAACCTGATATACCAGTAGCTGCTGCAACTAAGGTATATCTACCATTAGCAGAACTATAGGTCAATGCTGAGCCTGTATTGGCACTAAAAGCTGCTCTTGCTCTTGCGTTAGTATAGTATAAGTTGCTAGTGCCTTCAGTAACTTTATCAGTATCGTAGTCACCACTAACAGCTACAACAGCTCCTGACCTTCCAAATACACTTGTCACAGAAGCTGTTATTGCAGCCCAACTTAATGCAGAACCATTGGTAGTTAAAAATTTACCAGCATTGGTGGCTTGACTAGGAAATGCACTTACAAAAGTATAAGAGTCATCCCAATTCGTTTGCTTAGCTGTTGTAGGGATTGAATAACCAGTTGCAAAAGTTAAAGCTAATGTACCAGTAGTTGTTATAGGTGAACCTGAAATAGATAAACCAGTTGGCACAGTCATAGCTACAGATGTAACTGTTCCTGAACCACCACCACCAGTAGAAGCTAAAACACCACTTGTAAGTGTTAAACCACTACCTATAGTAACTTTGGTTACATTACCACTATTATCACCTCCTGCAAGTACATTACCTGAACCTGCTAATATGTTTGCTAGTACTAATTGTCCCATATTATTTGAATAATGCTCTTATATGTTCACCAGCCACTAAAGCTGATCCAAATGTTAAAATACCTGTAGTAGAGTTAAATGATACATCATTTGCATCTACAGTTACAGGGTTGATGTCTTGTACTTCTACACCACCTCTTGTTACACTAAAACAAGTAAACCCAATAGCACCAGAGAATGTTACAGTTGTTTGTCCTGCAGTTCCAGTATAGTCATACATCTTTACGATTTGACTACTTATGTTTATACCTTCTTGTGTAACCTCTACACCATCTATTGAATAACCTCCTGTGCCTTGTAAAGATACACTATAAGTAGATGAATTTTCTAATGGGCCACTTAATGATAGGCTAGTTATGTTAGCTTGTCCTGTAAGAATAGTATATCCTAGTAAACCACTACCAGTTCCGTTGTCGTTATCTATAGAAAACTTAATTGTAATTGGAGTTCTATCTAATACTAATTGTAATAAATATGCGTAGTTATAGTTGTCACTAAGTGAAACAAACCCATCGCAGTTAACTGACCAAGTAATTATATCGTTTTTAAATTCTCTAAAATAAGCAGATGTTTGGCTAGTTACTTCTACTTGGTCTACGTTAGTTTCAAAAGAGCAGTTACTTGCAGCACCAAAAGGTACAGCAATACTTGTTGCTGGGTTAAAATAGTATAAAACTATATTGGTTCCGTTAATTACTGATGCCATATTAAAAAGTTGATGTTTGAGGTGAATATGTATTTACTCTTGTGCATACTATTTCGGTATTACTTATCTGCAATAATGTTAAATTAGTTTGGTCACTAGGAAAGTCTATTGTAGCATTACCTAACATATATGATTTTGCACTAACATTTATTGATGCAGGATCTGTATCTGTTGCAAAAATAAGCTTAGCTGCATTAAGTATTCGGTATGTAGTATTTGCAGTATAAAAACTACTTACTGAAGCATCTAAATTAATAATATTTTGTCCGTAAGTATTAATGTATTGTTGTACTATTAATTCAGAGATAGTAAAAAATTCTCCAGCAGGGTCTTGGCCATATCTATACCATCCTGCAGCAACAGAATATCCTCCTAGTACAGCATTATTAGTATATAGTAATGCCCCTTTATTGGATGGATATAAAGATTGTGAACCACTAGACCCATAAGGCAATGATATTGTGTTAGTATATTGCTCATTTTCTACTAATGTGCCTGTTAGTTTATATGCAGATACGATTGATTTAATCTTTAACACAAAGTTGGTAAGAGTAGTAAAAGGGATACCTGCTGATATTCTGTATTTAAAACTTAATTGACCATTTGCAGGGAATATTGCAGTTTTTAAATCTAATATAAAGTCTTGTGCAGGCCCACTTGTTTTAGGATTAAAGACTGAAAAAGATGTTGATGTAGTTTGCCATTCTTTATTATTGTTTAAATAATAAATAGTAGAACCAGTATTAATAGATATGTCTATAAATCCTATTACTGAAGCACTTGTATTGGCGCCTATTTTTATATTTAATTCTAAGGCATCTCCTGTTGTTACATAAGCATTAGAAGAAGTGTTTAAGAAAACTTCTGCTGTTCCTGTTGGTGCTTCTAATTGAAAGTAATAATAATCTAAAATTGTGTTTTCCAATAATAAGCAGGTTGCACTTCCTGTTGAGCCTCTAGTCCAATATTCGGCTTCTATCGTATCATTATCTAATAGGTTTCCGTTAGGAATATAATTGTCAGCCATCTCTACATTACCTTCTGCTATAATCTTATAGAACCCTTTTTTAAGAATCTTTAATTGGCTATTATCAATAAAGTATAATCCTGATGTGTTTGTTAAATAAGGTTGTATTGTAGATGAAGTATTTATTAAATTGCCATCTCCATTATTTACTACTGCTCCACTTGTATTGTATTCTGTATAATAAGCATTAGTTTCAGCAAATTCATTTACTGCAACAATCCACCATTTAGCATTAGCTTGAAATACTCTACAGCCAAAAGACTTAGCAATATTTGTTATAATATCTAAGCAATTAGTATATGTATATTCATCTTTTAAGAAATTCCTATAACACATAAAGGTTTGAACAAATGGGTCTCTCCAAGAGTTTACAGCTCTATCAGACATTCCATTAGCAAAATAAGAACACATAGTAACTGTGTTTCTCTTATCCTTAAAATCTATAAGGTCAAAGCAAATTCTTAGTATAGTAAGTAATGAGCTTACGTCATTTACCCCTAAATTACCAGCTGGTAATACAAATGGTATATCTTTTAACATTCCTAATCCATCAGTAGCATTAAATGTAGCTATCTTTCTACCTGTAGAATAAGAGAATTGAACATTATCATTAATTATAAATCCTACCCATTGGATAACATTATTAACAAACATTTCTACATAGTTATACCTATCGTCTATATTAGTAAAGTTTATAATATCAGATAAATTATCTGTAAAGTCTATAGATATGCCTAATTGTGAAGCAAATATAGGCTCATACGGATCGTCTGAATTAGGAATATACTCAAGGTTCACCCCTACCCCTTGTAGGTTTATAATAGCCCCGCTATAGCCATCTTGCCATATCTTTAGTAGAACATTCTTATTTGCTCTTGTAGCAAATGTTACTGCGTATTTTTGTCCGTATGCCATTATCCTCTTCTAAGTTTTAATGATGACTCGCTTCTATTCATAGCCAATACTAAATCTTGGCCTTTAAGTATAAATTGTCCACCACCATTACTACCTAACATATCTTTTAATTTATCTAATGGGGCAACAACCTCAGGGTTTGATTTAGCACCAGGATATTCTCCTATTAATCCCATTGTAGGGCCACTAACAATACCACCATTAGCAAAAGCTTTAACGTTTTGTTTTTTAGAAAGTGAATTATTAAGGGCAACTCCAGCAGCGATTGCAGCTAATCCTATTGGTATTGCAAAAGGAGCTAAAACTCCATTGCTTGCAAATAATGCCTTAACTGCTAAAAACAATTTCGAAACCATAACTAAATGGGTACCTATTTGTATTAATGCACTTGCAATCATACTTAAAAATCCATCTAATGAAAATTCTCCACCACTTATTAAGTTTCCTATTTGTGTACCAAATTCAACTAAAGTATTAGTGGCTAAATTATTTAATATATCTGCTATTGGTGAAAATGCAGCAGCTGTTCCTTCTGCTGAAGCATTTAGACTATTTATTTTATCTTGTAATTTTTCTATCTGTTCAGCCGTTTTACCAGCTTCCATAGACATTAACAAATAACCAATAATTGCTTCTTTATAATTTTGTTGTTGTTGTAATGGTTCTCTTCTATTACCCTTTAATTGTGCAGATAATTTATTTTGTATAGCATCCATTTCATTTTGGAAGTCTGTATCTAATACTTTCTTTTTTGCCTTTTGGTCTTGTTCCGTTAAATACTCTTGCCTTTTTATACTATCTTGCCTAATAGCAAACTTTTTATCTTCAATTTGTTTATGAAAGTTTATAGAATTTTGTGCGTAAGTTTGTTCTATTTTTGTTAATTCATCATTTGAGGCTTTATTAATAACAGCCTCTTTTAATGCATTTAACTTTTCAATATCATTTAATTGATTAAAATAATATTCAGCTTGATATAAATTATCTTTATAGAAATTAAATGTTGATTTAGCTAAATCTTCTTCATACTTTGATACTTTTTGTTTTGGGCCTTTTGATGTTTTTGTATCTTCCACTTTTCCAAATTTGGCCCCAAGTTCAGTAGCTTTTATTAAAGAATCTGAATATCTGTTTGTTAAATTAGTTAATTCTAAAATATTTTTACCTTGATCTATTTCTAAGTCATAAATCTCTTTATTAACACCCCTTAAATCTTCATAAACATCTAATAAATCCCTTGATTCATTATTCTGCTTACCTCTTACTTCTGCTGTTAATTTCTGTCTTAATAAATTTTTATCATCAAGTTTTGCTTTTATTTTGTCACCTTTAATAATATTGTCAGCAACTTGTCCTGAATATTTTTGAGCAACAGCCATTTGTATAAGGCTTTGAATATAGCCATCTACACTTTCTTTAACAGCCTTAGTATTTATATTTGCTAATGTTAACTTTTGATTATGTTCACCATATAGTGTATTCGCTTGTTTAAGTGCTTCATTTCTAGTGCTATCACTCAATGTAGCATTTCTAGCAATGTCTATATATTTATTTAATAAATATCCTTGTTGTAAAGCATTTTGTTTACTATTTAATATTTCATCATTTAAACTAGTCTGTTCTTCTTTTAATTTTTTTGTAGATGCTGCAACTTTTCTATTATGTTCATCCCAAAAAGTTAAGCCTGCAATAATAGCAGAAAATGCTAAATAAGCAGCACCACCAACACTAGCAAGGCCACCTAATAATGCTGGTAAGTTATTCTGTATACCTCTAAATCCATAAGGTAAATCTTGAATAACTAGGGCAAGACTCATAAATTGCTGGTTAGATTTTTTTACAGAGTTCCCAGTTGCATCAATAGCAGCCGTTGTTTTTTTAGCAGTTTGAGCAACTTGACCTAAAATCTTATTTGTATCTTCTAAATTTTTGTTAGTAATTTTAACATTACCGCTAACGATTGTTGCAGTTTTACCCATACCCTCTAAGGCTTTTGTAATTTTTTCAATTACTTCTTTGGTTATACCAATGTCTGCCTTAATCTTAATTACTATATTCTCTTCTGCCATTATCTTATAAGTTTATATATGTCCATATTTTTTAAGCACAGCCTTTAATTCATTTTCATCCATCACTCTAGGCTTCACAAAGTTACGAGTATCGCAGTCTAATTCAATAAGCTCATTAGGTTTAACCTTCTTCCCTTTTGGTAGTTGAATATTTATCAACATTGTTGTCTGCCACCTAGTTCTAATCCATTTTTGCTCTTCCTCGTGTCTATAGCCATACCAAATAAAATCTAACTCAGCCATCGTCATCTCCCAAAACAAATGGGGAAGCACTTTGCACTCCCCCATTGTATATTTCTCTATGTCAATCCACTCTAATTTTTTTTTACTCCATCCTTTTTACTTGACTTTGTTTGGGCAGTTTCTATTCCACTATTTAAACTATCTGTCAGTGCTTTCATTACATCTTGGAACTTTGTACTTCCCATTCCTCCCATATCGTCTACCCAATCACACACTTCAATATCAGTAAAGTTTGGTGTTATACCTTGTGAGTATAATGGATATTCAGCAGCAGCCTTCAGTAAGTTTATAATAGCATCTAAAGAAGCTTGTCCACTTAAAGCCTCTCCTATTTCAGAAGGCCCAATGCCTTGTAATTGACAGAATCTTTTAAGACTCCACGTACAAAAACGCATCGGTATCTTCTTTCCATCGGAAAGAGTTAATTCAAATTGTCCTCTCATATGTTTGGTTTGTTTGGTTTGTTTTTACTATACGTTAGGTGTAATAGTTAATGGCCCTGTTCCT
>Ga0208800_1000106_pt1 | contig 14131 bp, 18 predicted proteins | sample ColrivemetaGS541_FD_187619 | JGI IMG/M metagenome (GOLD analysis project Ga0208800, IMG submission 187619) | Estuarine microbial communities from the Columbia River estuary - Freshwater metaG S.541 (SPAdes) (version 2) | ecosystem: Environmental > Aquatic > Marine > Intertidal zone > Estuary ...
TTTTTTCCTCTTCGGCTAATTTTACCATAACTTTGGTTATAGTACTAGCTTCAAGGTAAAAATTTGAAATATCTAATTGGTTTGCAATATTGCTTAATGATGCAATTATTTGTCTTTTATTCATTTGTTTGTTTCCTTAAAAAATAAGTGGCAAAGTTATATTATTGCCACTTATTTATTTTTGATTTTATTAAAGATTAGAACTCGGAATCTTTATCAAAGTATCCTTTCATATCATCACCATACATATCGCCTTCCTTTTCTGGTGAATTAAAATCGAATGGTTCCTTTTCTGGCCCCATGTCATAATCTTCCATATCTTCATCCATATATTCGTCGTCATCACCATCAGGATCGCCATATGGGAAATAATCTTCCATGTTATCTTCCATTTTGTCATTATAATAATCTCTTTCATCAAAATCATCATAAGCTAATCTGGACATAACTTTGGTTACTGTATCGGCCTCATTGTGTAAGCCTTCGATATCGAGTTGGTTGGCAATCTTGTTCAATGATGCCAAAACAGTTCTTTTATTCATATTTTTTTCCTTTTAAGAGGGTTGATAGTATTATTTTACTGATTTTATTTTATCTGTCCTTTTATAAAACAGATATGAACGCTTTATTATTATTCTTATTGTTAATTGATCCGAAAGTTGAATATAAAAATAATTGCAAAAAATGCCATGAAAGCCCTGCAATTTTATTTGGTGGTAAGCTGCAGACTAAAGATTTGCGCAAGACTATTTATGATATGTACAGAGTGGATAGTAGTGAGAAGCCAACAAAAGCTCAAGTGGATGCAATGTTTAAGTATGCCAAGAGTTTTAAGAAATAGGAGTTTGATATGATTTATGTATCAGTTTGTTTATTAATATTGGTTTTTTATTTGCTCACTATTAACAAGGATTTAAAAGATAGTAATTTCACTTTGATGAAATTGAATAATGTTTTGAATGATGATTTGAATGGATACAAGTCTTCTCAATCAAATCTATTTTATAAGATTAAAGAGCTTGAATCATTATCTGTGGAAAGTAAAAAACAAATTGAAGAGTTAATGAACCAGAAAGAAGTTCATTATTTTCCAGTAGATAGCAAGGTTAAATGGCTCGATAAAACTGGTGGAGAAGAGCTTGGAATGGTATGTGATGATTTCTTCTCAGATGGTAAACATTTTGTAGTAGTGAGGGCAATTAAGAAGGATAAGGTGACAAACAGATATCATTCTATTGCTGCAGAAAGAATTGTAAAGATGTAATAAAAAACCCTCCGAAAGGAGGGTTTTTTATTAATAATTTTCTTTTATATAATTACCACAATAAAGATTAATTAAATAAGCAATATTGTCGTATGATTTATCTAATTCTCTAATCTGTTCTAGTATTTTTTCTGTAATAGCATCATCCACTGTGTAATCAGGTGTATCGTATTCTTCTGGTACATTTCTAACAAAATATGTTGATACCAATAATCCCACAGCATCTTTCAAATCATCAGCATCTTCCAAATATTCTCTCACTTCTTCAGATGTTGTTCTTTTTTCACCAGTTTGTTTTTGTTTGAATAATATTGGTTGCTCTCTTACTTCTTCATAAACTCTAGTAAGGTTTGTTAAGTTTTCTGTGGAGTCAGGATCTTGATTTACATCTGGGTGGTATTTTTTTACAAGCATTCTGTAATTGCTTTTAATATCATCAGAAGTTGTGGCGTTATTGCGAAGTTCTGATTTTAATTGTTCGTCATTGATAATAGTTGCTAATCTATACCACATATTAATACCCGCTGTATATATCTTGCATAATTTTTAAATATTGAGACCTTAAATTGGCTGGTAAGAAGTTTGCTCCTATGCCGTGTTTTGCCATCAAGTTAAGCCATTCAGTTTTGCCATCTCTACTCATGATTTTAGGGGCCATTTCATTTATAAGTTTTGTCATTCTAGCAAACTTATCATTAACTTCATGGCTAATTTCCTCATCTAATACTGGTGAATCATAAGTGTTAAAAAACTCAATTACTTCTCTGTTGTGCCTTTGAATTTCTTTTTGTTCTTCAGGTGTATTGCCAGGGAAATATTGTTTCATTTGAGGCAATTTTGCTTGTTCTTTTTGAATCTCTTCGCCAAGGAAATTATCAAGACTTTCAAAAAATGACTTAAAATTTTCCATTTCTGCAACAAATCTAGTATCAGATGGTATATATCTCTCTAACGTTTTTGTTAAATTAATGAAACTTTGAATATAGTTTGTAGCTCCTGATATTTCATATTTCATTTGTCCATAATCAACTGTAATTCCACTGAACGAACCATCAATATCTTCATTTCTGATTGGAGGGATTTCAATTCTAGGATTTACTTTAATTGCCCCAGAAGGAGATGTATATTCTTCACCAGCTTTCATTTTATCAAAGAGACCGCCTACGCTCTTCTCTATATTTTCATCTTCAACTTTCTCTATAACTTGCTCACGCTCTTCAGGGAATTGAAGATTAAGCTGATTTAAATCCATTGCTTTTCGATACCACATGTTAGTTACCTTTACCTGATTCTAATAGTTGTTGTAATTCGTTGATAATATTTCCCACTTGTTTTTTAAATTGAATGTCATATTTTGGGTTTGTATTCATTTCTCTTAAAAATGTTGGAGGAAATGTTTCTGCAAAAGATGGATTTTTTTGTATGATTAGTTCTTCTAATTTTTTAAAAGTGGGGGAAGATGGCTTTCTTAAAATATTAATAATTGTTTTTATATGATGTTGATTGTCATATGATGGATTTGAAGAAATAATTCCCTTTACTGACATAAGATTAGGGATAGAAAATAAAGTCCTAAAATCCTTCAAATTGGCTGGTTTTTCGTACTCTGCATTTAAATAAGGATGATCACCAGCTTTGATTCTTTCAATTACACGATTATATTTTTCTGGTGTATATTTTTGCCTAATTTGATTTAAAAAATCTTGGTCATTTGGTGTTGATTTTCTTCCTTCGAAACTTTGGAATACATTTTCAACAACTTCTTCATATGTTGGTACTTCTGTATTTTCATCAATCTTTGCAACACCTATAAAGTTTGCAAGATTAGCTTCGTCGCTTTTTACTTGCACTTTTTCAGGTACATTTTGCATTCTTGGGTCTTGTGCGTGTTGAAGTTCATGATGTAGTGTTGCTTTCAATATAGGTACATCATTTTTAGAAATTTCAATTGGTAATGTAATTGATGAAAACTCTAAGATATATTCACCAAAACTATCAGGCAAATTTTCGAATTCCACGTTTTTTAAGTTTGGAAATATATTCATCAAGCCATTTTTTAGATTAGATTGATTGATTATATAATTTTCGCCACTATCAATTAAACTACTATCAACAAGCGCATCAATTTCTTGGTCTGTTGCTTTGTGTTCGATAATGCCTTGGGCTGCTAATTTGTACCACATAACATTAATATTCTACAGGTTGATATTTTTTTACTTTAGTTATAAGAAAGCCATGCCTATAATTTTTATTTTGCAGGGGTTATTTTATTATTTATGTGCTTTGGCTAGTGTTGAGGTAATGGAATGTTTACTGTATGATATTTGTTTAGCCGCTAGTGCTTATTATTTTTACAAGACACTATTTGAGGATAAGAAGCATTTTAAATTGGCATATGTATTTCTTTCTAATGTTATTTTCACTTTTATTATCATTTGTAGGTTTTTAGATCTAATTGCCGCTTCTTCTAATATCACTTAAAAAACAATGGGAAATACTATCCTTTTTGTATTTCCCAGAACTCTTTGCCTAATATGTCCCAACTGATTCTTCTTTCATCGGGTTCTTCTCTATTATAATGTTGGCTTGTTAGATATATAATTGATTGTTTTTCGTTTGTATGATTTGTATATCCATGTGCCACCCCTTTTGGAATATATAGGATTTGCGCTTTTCCTGCCCCCATTACAAACCTCATTTTTCCACTTTTGTTCTCTCTACAATCAAAAAGCCCAATTAATAATGTTTCTGTAGGGGGAACAAACCATAAATCATCTTGTGTGTAATGTAGATGAAATGCTTTAATTACGCCTGGATGAACAATAGACCATGATAATTGTTTAGCTTGGAATTGCTCTAGATTTATCACTGTATTGTTTTCATTAAGGCGCACTATTTCTGTAAAGCCCCCGCAATCATCATTATATAGGGGAAGATCAATTAATTTTACATCTTCTATAATGTCTTTAGGCTTATAGGATTGTGTTGTTATTTCGCTTTTAAATATTGGATTTATTTCTAACATGTCTTTTGAAATATACCTATTGAATCTTTCCAATGATCATCTTTTAAATCGATGTATCCTTTAATTAATTTTACTGGATAATTATTTCTTTGGCCCCATTTTTCTAGTGCTTTCCATGAGTCTTTGTAGAACCTATAGCAATCCCCAGGAAATGGATGATAATGCCCTTCTGATGGTGCACAAATGTAAAAGTACTCATTAGGCTTTATTAATCTACACATCTCAAGAAATGTAAGCCAAAACATTTCATCATGTTCAAAGCAAGAAGATGATACTATAGCATCTGCATAATTATCAGGAAGATCAAGCTTATAATCATTAAAGATCATATCTACATTTGGCCCCTCACTTATATCTACCCCGATGTATTTTGATTTAGCGAAGATTGGTTTTGCAGATCCATCTATTTGACAGGACCCAAACTCTAATACAATTGATTCTGTAGTTAGATGCTTACAATATCTATTATTGAAATACTGTAAGTTTTGATAAGCTGATGCATGCATATTAATTTACCTTTTGTAGTAGATATACAATAATTTTAATTCTTAATATTTATTTAACATTTAACTATTTCAAAGTTGGAATAATAAATATGAATCTCTGAAAGGAAATGATTAAAATGAAAAAAGCATTTACACTTATCGAATTACTCGTTGTCATTGCCATTATCGCAATTTTGGCCGCCATCTTGTTTCCAGTTTTCGCACAGGCAAGAGACAAGGCTCGTTCTGCAAGTTGTTTATCTAATGAGAAGCAAATTGGTCTTGGTCTTATGATGTACACCCAAGACTATGATGAAACATATCCAACTGCTTACTTCTATAAGAATAACACTGCAACTACTAATGGCGGATCGTCTGGTGGTTATGTCCACTTCACAGCAATGATTCATCCATATATTAAGAATGAGCAAGTTTGGGTTTGTCCATCAGATCCAACTAGAGGCATTCGTCCTGACAACCCACCATGCGCAAACTGGCTTGATGTGAATACCCTTGGATGTGAAGCACAAGTTCCACGCCTGTCATATATTCCAAACTCTGCAATTCTCCCACGTAAACGTGGTCCACAAGACGCACCAAACATTGTTGCTATTGCTGCTGTTGATGCACCTGCAGATGTAATTGCTATTGCTGAAATGACAAGCAACCTAAATTGTATTCTTCTTGGTTCAACAGGTCAGACAAACGTCGAAAAGCGTAATAAGTCTCACCGTCCAGTAAATGCCATGATGCGAACAGCAGCTGGTGGACAATGGGCAGGACAGAACTTTACAGATGCTACAGGTCCAATCTTTGCAATTACAAAGAACGAAGCACAAGGTGCACTTGGATGGGGTGGTCCTTCTGATTCCACTGCATCAAATGGTACTGGTGGATGTCGTTCTGTTTCTGCTGATACTGGATACCATATTCGTTTCATGGAACCAGGTCGTCATACAGGAGGATCTAACTATGTCTTTGCAGATGGACATGCTAAGTTCTTCAAGTTTGACACCACAATTAATCCTAATAACTTCCTATGGGGAAAGAGCTACTACCCAACAGGTCAGCAAGTTCTTGATCAGGCAGGTTTTCCAGTAAGATAATTCTTATTGACCCAAGAAAAAGGAGAAACTATTGTTTCTCCTTTTTTTATTTGGGTGTGTGGATAGATCAATAAATCAATAAAAATATGTTGATTTTTATTGATTTATGATAATTTAAAGCATAGAGTTTGTTTTAATTTTTTTAGAGGGATTTTTTAGATTAGGTTTTCAAATTAAGCTGACAAGAAACAAAAATGAGGCCCTTCAAAAAAGGGGCCTCATTTTTGTTTCGATGTCAAAGCTTAATTATTTTCCTCGACTTCCACTTCTATTTATCATTGGTTTAAATCCCGAAGAATTAGCTTTCACATTATTGTTTTCATCTAACTTATTATTATCGTTATTATCATTATTGTTATTTTGAAATTGATTTAGTAAAGCTTCTTGTTCTGGTGTTAAAACTTTTTTTCTTTTTGCCATCAGATATATCTCCCTTAATAAATTGTTGATATTAATTTAGTTATAAAAAAATCCCCACTGTTACATGGGGATTTGTTTTTAATATCCTACAGTAGCCAGAGGACTCATTGTGCTTTGAATCTGTTCTGGTGTCATTGGAGGAGGTTGAGGTTCTTGATACATTGCTGCTTCTGCAGGAGTTGCTGGTCTTAAAGCATCTGCAAACTTAGCTGGCAATGATCCTGGTGAAACTGGTGAAACTGGTGCAACTGGTGCAACTGGTTGTGGTGCAACTGGTTGTGGTGCAACTGGAGCTACAGGAGTTTGAATTGGAGCTACGGAAGGTTGGCTATATCCTCCAACATAACTTTGGTTATTATATGCTGGTGCAGATTCACCTCTAGTCATACCTTCATAAGATCTAAATCTAGCTGCAGGATTAATTTCTCTTACATTTCTTCCAGAGTATTCTGTCTTAGGAGCAACTCCAGCAGATTCTTGAAAAGATTTTGGATCAGCAACAGAGTTTACAGAACCCATTCCAATATTTTGTTGAGGATTATAATTATTTCCTTGTGGAGAACCAGCTTGAGGACCACTATATCCACCACCAAAACCACCCGCTCCTGGACCTAGTTGAGGCATACCAGTCATTGCAGGTCCGTCAGGAATAGCAGAACCAGTAGTGTCTGGAGCCTGCGGACCAAACGCTCCATATAAACCTGGAGCAGCCATTGCAGCAGCAGCACCACCAGCTAATAACTTGGTGTTTCTATTGACTCTTTGGACTTTTCTTGGACCTTCTGTTAAAGCTTTTCCTTTCATAACATTATCAAAATCTTCTAAATTGAGTTCTGACCTAGGATTAATAATTTTATTTTGAATAGCATGTTGTCTTAGCTTTTCAAGTTTTACAGTAGTGAGTGCACCTGGCTTCCCCTCGATAAGATCATCCATTATTGCTTGAACTTCAGGTGTTGCTTTGCTACGTGAATTAAACATTGATTTTTTTAATCCCTCTGCCAGTTCTGCTAATTGCTCAGGTGTATGATTAATTTCTTTTGTTACAGCACCAAAAGCTTTACCAAGGCCTTTGTATTGCGGGTCTTGCTGTACAAGGGCCCTAGATAATTTATTAGTTGTCGGTCCACTATATGCACCATAGCCACCTAAGAAATTGCCTATATTACCAAAGAAGTTGCCAACACCTCTGCCCATTTTGCCTAAAGTATCTGTAAGAGCAGCCTCTTTAATATTTTTGTTATTAGATATTGCTAATAATTCTCTATCAATAAAGTCAGCTAATTCAAGATCGCCTTCAATATCAGCTTTATAAGCTAATTTGATCAATTCTTTAGTATTCATTTTTTTAGTCAACAAATCTGGTCTTGTCTGTGAAACCTTCTGATTTTGCAAGAGCAGCAATACTATTCATCATAGATTGTGGCATTCCTTGCTTCTGAGCTTCATAGTAAAAGTCTTGTGCAGTCTTGAACTTAGGATCAAATCTGTATTTTTCAATAAAGTTTTGAGCAGCTTGTTCATTACCCATTTGTCCGGCTTGTGATCTCATTGACAATTGATTAGATTTGAACATTTGCTTGATATTTTCAGGAAGCTTCTCTGGTGGAACAACCTTGCCAGTTGGATCATATATTTTTCCAGCCATAAGATACATTCCATAAGCACCCAATGCCGCTGCCAATAATCCACCAACATTATAATTTTTACTATTATCTGTATTACTTTGATTAATATCTCTTAAAGTATAAGATCTGCTTGGATTTGTGCCAATAGGTTCAGGGGTTGGCAAAGTAGGTTTGACTGTAGGTGGTACATCATCAACTAAAGGTGGTTTGCCTGAAGCTGCATCTAATGGTTCTTGATTAGGCTTTGGTTTAGGCGTAGTTCTTATTGGAACACCAGGCGCTTCTGGTCTAGGCGTAGTTCTTTTTGGCACTCCGCCCTTTACTCCATCAATAATGTCATCTAACATACCTAAATTATTTTGTTGACCTCTATTGCCAATTCCAATAATTTTCTGAATAGGCTTGAAGAAATCAACTGCCTCTCTGGACATTGTTTCAATTTTTTCGGTTAGTCTGTCAGCAACTCTAAAATTGCCCTCTGAGTCAGCTTTTGCTGCTAAAATAACTAAATCTTTAATTTCCATATAATTCCTCTACGTTTCCGTTGTTATATTTTTATACGATTAAACTTTTATTCAAACCTTTTCTATTATTTTTTCTTTAGTTCTTCATTTGCAATTTTAATTATTTGTTGCAATGATTCTTTGGGAAATTGCTTCAAAACTTCTCTCATAGGTTCTTCTTGCATGTCAGAAATGAGAGTACCTATAAATGGAACTTTTACTAAATTAACTTCAGGTATGCCAGTAGTTCTTTTTAAGAGTCTTGAAAATATTGATTGTATTTGAAACATTTTTTTCTCCAATTATTTCTATTCTTATCTTTCTTTATAAATAATTACTTTATCCTTTTGTGTGGTATACTTGACTAGGTATTAATATGAATATAAAAGTCGTGTCTTTTGATTACTCATCTTGGAAGCATACATTTGTTGTTGAAAGCAATTATATTGATCCACAACCAGGTTATAATGGTTCTAAGCCAGGTTGCATCATGTATGACAATCATATGAATGCTTTAAACTTTGTTTTATCAGATGGTTGGGAATTAAATGAAAATACACCATTAGACATTCATAGGTTTTTGACTAAAGATATTCCATTTTTTGAAGATCATGGCAATAGTGGTGCTTACAGAAAAGTTGATTGTTATATTGGGCTTGAAGATTGTCCATACCCCTACCAAATACATTCTTTAATGAAAGTATGGTTTGAAAAAACTAAATATTTTATGGATTTAGTTTATGATAAGCAAATAAAAGCTATTGATTGTGCTATCATCTCTCATCATATGTTTGAAGTAATTCATCCTTTCATAGATGGTAATGGTAGAACTGGAAGGTTATTACTCAACAAAGTACTTCATGAGTTAGGCGAAGATCCAATAATTATTTATTTTGATGATCGAATGAAATATTACAATTCAATTCAATCTTTTAGAAATGAATATTGGAATGGTAAACAGTTCGAATTACCTTTATAAAAAAAGATCCCTTTTGGGATCTTTTTTTTATCTTAAGTAATTTGTTTGAGGTTTTTGCTGCATAAACATTTGTTGATTATATGGCTGTTGCATTGGCTGTTGCATTGGCTGTTGCATCATTGGTTGCTGCATATAACCTTGTTGGAATGTTCCTGGCTGATAATAGCTTTGCTGGTTATACCCTTGTTGCATCATTGGTTGTTGCATCATTGGTTGCTGCATCATTGGTTGTTGCATCATTGGTTGTTGCATTGATTGATCTTGCATTGATTGATCTTGCATTCCAAAGTTTGCTTGTTGCATGTACGAAGCTAATATTTGATTGGCATCCTGCCCAGGGTAGTTTTGAGCAATATATGCATTTATTTCTTGTAACATTTGTTGATATTGCATTCTCAATTGTTCATACATTTGGGGATTCATGTAGTAAGCTTGTTTTGCTTGAGAATATATTTGTAATGCACTATTTACTGCTTGAGATAAATTAGGATCAAGACTAGAACCATCTAACTGTGGCATGCCTTCTTGCTGCCCTTCTTGACCTTCTTGAGCAGCTTTTGCATAATCATTTCTAAAACTAGCGCCTGATTTTTTCTCAAATCGCACTTCAATTTCATTTTTAATATCTTGCGCAATTTTCATAAGCATGTTTGCGAGTTGAGGTGAAAATGGTTGAATTTGTTGATGCATGGTATAAAGCTTGTCTCTCATTTCACCAGCTTGCCATGACGCTTTTTGATAATTGTTTTTGAATTGATATGCAATATCATTAATTCCAGAACCTAAACCACCGCCAACTGCACCTAAAATTGCCCCAGGTACTGCTCCAATTCCTCCTGCTGCTGCACCAACCATTGCTCCAGTTCCAGCACCAATTAATGCATCTCTTCCATATTGTCCAGCATTAAATTGTCCAATAATAGCAAGTCTAGTGTTTTTATTATTGTATGAAGCTTTTTTCTGAAACAATTGAGCACCCTGTTGAATAGTTTGCTGTAATTGTTGAATTAAACTATTAATTTTGTTATCATCAGGAATAAATTGTTGAATAGCTTGCAAATTTTTAAAAACATCTTGAGCTCTTGTCTGGTACATTCCTTGAGGGCCACGAACAGCAGCCTCTCCAAGATTAATTAAAGGGTTTGCAGCAAATCCTACAGCCATCGCAGGAAGGTTGAAAGATGGTTTTACATTTTTAGCAACATTAACGAGGCCAGCTTTAGTCGCAGCTGCAAGAGCCGCTTCATCAGTAAGACCACTAGCTACGCCAGCAGCCATATCTTTTAAATTGTCAATTGTTTCAGTTGATCCACCTTTGTATACTTCTGGACCATCATGATGACGACTATAACTAGGACTAGGCATTATAATTTCCTTGAAAAAAATTCTTTCTTATGGAAATAATTATAAACTAAAAGTTGTTTATCCTTTAAAGCCGAATATTATTGTATGACTCAAGATCAAGCATACAATGAATTTATTCCTTATATAAATGACACTGGTAAGATATATAGAAAAATATCTCCTATATATGCTCGTCTTGCAATTGAAAATGAATATATAGAAACTTGGACAGAAGATGGTTTAGAGACCACTAATTATGCAAAAACTGGGGATTATATTGTTCAAAACTTATATACTGCAATGAGAGAAGAATATATTGTAACTTCCGAAATGATGTTACAAAGATATGAGTTTGTATGTAATTTAGACTCTGGTGGAATATATAAACCTAAAGGAAAAGTGAAAGCTGCAATATATTCTGGTGATGAAATACAATTTGTTGCTAAGTGGGGCAGAATGATGATTTTAAAGCCAGGAGATATGATTGTCACTCCTTTGCCTGGTTGTAAAGAAGTTTATAGAATTGCAGCTAGAGAGTTTTACGAATCTTATATTTTGGTATAATTCGTGTATGTATGAATGTGTAATTGTAATCCCCACATATAATGCTGGGGATTTTATTTTTAAGAATATCGAGATTTACAGACAACTAGACAAAGATAAATATAAAGTTGTTTTAGTTGACAATGGCACAACAGATCCACAATCCTTAGAGAGATTAGAAAAAATTAAGAATGAATATGGATTTATTGTGGAAAAGAGTAGCTGTGGTGGCGGATATGAAGTAGGTGCTTTATATCATGCTTTTATGAATCACGAAGCAGAATATTATTTCAACACACAAGATTCTATGCAATTACTTGACATTAATTTTTTATATGAGAAAAAAGATCATGTTAAGTGTTTTTCAGTAGAATATTTACCAGCCAGATTTTTAAGTTTCAATCAAGTAAATTGGCTTAGAGTTAATTTTGGAGAAGAGATTTACAAGGGCTTATTTAAATATTATTCTCTCACTTCTATGTGTTTTTTAGGTAAGAGAGAAGTGGTTAAGCAAATGGTTGACCTTGGTGTCTTGCAACCTAATAAATTTCCTAAAAATAAAGAAGAAGAGCAGATTTGGGAAAGAATAATGGGTATTTCTATGATGATGCACGGACACCATTTAGCACCTTATTATCATATGTTTGAAAAAACTTTGATGGGTCGTTAGTTAATTCTTTTTGGAAATAAATAACTTATCAATTGTTCTAACATTGGATAGATTTTATTTTGTTCTGATTCTGTAATATAAAATAATGGAATATTATTTCTTCTTGCATACAGAGCTTTAATTTGATCATGTTTTGCTGTTGATAAATGTCCATGTAAACCGCCCCATCTAGGAACGGGATGGAAATGTTGGCCCCCTTGAAACTCTATAAGTGCAAGGGGAACATCATTATCATCTAAAATTGCAAAATCATATCTAAGTCTTTTGATTGCTTTAAGATTAGGAAATGAATATTCTGATTTAAAATGTATCTTATGTTTTTTAAGCCATCTTGATATCATTTTTTCGCCTTTAGATCTGTCGAATTTTACTTTATATTTTGGAAAGTAAGACTCCACTGCTAAAAGCTTATTATCAGAATCGTATGTATAGTTTTTAGTCTTCATCATCGTCATCATCATTATAATAAGAACTGTTTCGATTTTCTATATAATTAGTAAAATCATCGTCCCAATTACCAGCCATCATGTTAGGGTAGATCATTTTTTTATCTGTTAACTGTTCTATTACTTCACTTGAATTGACTTGAGGATACATTTGAATATCATGCATCATACTATCCTCTGAGCTTCTATTGTCAGCTATAAGATATTGAGTACTAGAGTCTGCAGAGTAAATTTGATATGCTCCGCCAAATGCTTTATATGAAACTGCTCTACCTTCACCAGTGTTTTGTAATGAGTATGTTTTTGTTACATCTCTGAATATATTTTGCAATCCATTCCCACCAGTAACTTTGATATTTCCCATTTGGCTAGTTAATTCTCGAATAATTTGTGCAGCCATTGCCTTTCTTTGTTCGCTGTAGAAAAAATCTCTAGATCCAGTTTCAAATGAGTCAAAACAAACATTTCCATCTCTGTCTTCCCAAACATAAGATTGAAGGTGTATTTTCTTAAATGTGTCTTCGATTACAAATGTACAAGCCTTTGGAGATAATACTGCATCAAAAGCTGCTCCATAAGCTGCATTTTCTGGGTGCTGACAACATCCTGTGTATTGTCCCAAGAACATTGGCCTAGCATCTTCTCTTGGCAAAAATCTTCCAATATATTTACCAACTTTGACGGGATTAATTTGAGCCCATTTTGGTAGAGGAATTTGTTGAGATAAAAGATACATTTCTTCTAATCTTCTATATTTTGCATCTGTAAGTTCTTCTATATCTGGAGCACTATCATCATCTTCTGTTTCTATTACACGATCGTCTTCTTCGTCATCCTCATCTTCAACTGTATACCATTTAGACACTTCGTAGGCAAAATCCATACTTTTGGGTGGATTGTCTCCGAAGAATTTTATAAGGTTTTGGTATCTTAAAATATTGACTAATGAATTTGGGTCTGATTTAAAAGGCTCCATATATGCAGCTTCAGCAACTACATACTCTGTGCTGCTTGTCTCTCTGTCAATTTTAACTTTTTTATTCCAGTTAGTTACAATAAACTTTAAATCTTGAGCTAAAGCATCTCTATAAAACTGTAATAAATATCGTCCAATTCCTTTAATTCTAGAAGATTTGGCAGAAACTGGAACTACTTGAGATGAATCATGAACTATCTTTTCTTTTTCTGCATCAGTTAATTCATTAAACTTTGTAATATTTTCTGGGTCATCTTTAGTTCTATTAGGGTTGAAATGTACTTGTGTAGTAAACTTGTCAAGCCATTTCCATAATTCATTGCCAAATACTACTACAAGTAAATCTGTGTTTTTGAACACTTCTTCTGCTGAAACTAAATATTTTTCATACATATTAGAGCGAATATGATTTTCACTTAAATAATCATAACTACTTCTAGGAGAAAAGCTTACGTCATGTTGGCTTGAATTCACCATTTCGGCTTCTTTGACATCGTGTAAGTTTAGTTCACCAAAATCTGTATTTGCCAGATTTGAAAAGTCACTCATGTACTTTTCTATATCCATATTTTCAAAATCTTCACTACTTACATTTGTCAAAGTTTTCTTGATCCAGCTTCTTAGATAATTTTCAATTGAAGTTTGAATATCATTATCATTTCTAGCCAATAAAAATTCTTTTAAAATTTCATCACTATTTTGAACATTAGTTTGTTTTGTCAAAATCATATCTAATGTTTGT
>Ga0208800_1000109_pt1 | contig 13974 bp, 27 predicted proteins | sample ColrivemetaGS541_FD_187619 | JGI IMG/M metagenome (GOLD analysis project Ga0208800, IMG submission 187619) | Estuarine microbial communities from the Columbia River estuary - Freshwater metaG S.541 (SPAdes) (version 2) | ecosystem: Environmental > Aquatic > Marine > Intertidal zone > Estuary ...
TTTTTTTATAGTTAATACTGTAATCATTCCACCGAGCAGTGTAAGCGAACGACTTGCCTTTGGCGAAAGAGCTTTTTTGCTTTGTAACCACAGCGTTCCACTCTTTATCAGTCAGTCCGCTACACACCTCATGTGAGTGCTTGAGTCTATGCCCTCGCGCACGATTTCTTCTCGCGTCTATCATAGCTTGACACGCTTCCTTCATATTCATATTAAAGGTAAGACCAGATTGAAGGATTATGTTCAACATAAGTTAAACCTTTGAAGTTGAACCACTCAGTGATACCTTCTTGATCTTTGTCTTCGTTGTAGATAAATGCGAAGCGTTTTGGTAACTCGCCGACAGGATAACCTTTGTAATCTTGACCATCAAACCTAATGGTTGTTGAGTTGATAAATTTAATTTTTTTCATAGTATATTATTTAGTTGTTACAGTATTATTATCCAAAGATAATCGTATTTTGTTTGTATTAAGTGTACATTTCTTGTTGCCACTTTGGTATTTCAGAGTTATATCTCATTGCCCATTCACGCTCGATCGCTTCGATCTCTGTTAATTTAATCTTATGGTGACTAAATTTACGCTTAGTTTTCTTAGTCTTCATAAGTGAAAAGTCTTTCGTCGTCAAGAATATTGATATTATATCCGAGCATTGTACCATTATCTGTTCGTAGAATATAAGATTCTACTATAGACTCTCGCCACTCATTTACTTGGTTTACTTGATTTTGTTTAAAGATCACACCTATTTGAAAAGTGCACATTCCTATCATTGTAGTAAATACTACGTTTCTTAAATTTTTATTCATATTAATCGCTTTTATAGTTTAATGTTTTATAGAATTCACCTGCCGCTTTAGTATTTGATTCTTCAAGCGACTTGTAATAGTCTTCGTTTTTTAGTTGATCATCTCGCCACTGATTTACTTCGTCGAGCGTACCGAACTTAGTAGTGTATCGTATAGTACATTTGTAAGTTTCACGCTCTGGAAAGTGTGGGTTAAAGTGTTTAATTATTCGCATAGTTATTTAGTTTAGTAGAAATCGTAGTAGATATCGATTACTTTAGATTTTTGTTCGTCATTTAATTTATCAAAGTCAGTATCGAAAAGATTCCACGAGATTTTTAGTAGAGTATAAGATTTAGTACACATAGTTATTTATTTTTATTAGTTATTAATTACATTTATATTATCCAAAGATAATCGTATTTTGTTTGTAGTTGAAGTAGTGAGAATCGAACTCACATTAACCATTACTTCAGATTTCCTATCCAGTTTGATGTCCCACTTCATGGTTCGGATAGTCACCATTTTGATTTACCACTTAGTTTCATTCGGAGCGAAACCAATTTCTACATAGTCAGATACTTTAAAGTTACTGATTTTGAATACAATAGTGTGCATGAATTTTCTCATATAAGTTATTTTTATAGGTGTATAATTATTTATTTGTTTTATTTATAGTTAGAGTATGACACTCGAAGTGACAGTTTGTCATGACAAGTAGTATTATATTACTACTTTGTCACGAAGTACAACTGGAACTGAAGTTGAAGAAGTATATGATTTATACTTTTCGAAGCAATTCATTGTTGAAAGTTTATCTTTCATTAGTTCATATACAATATCATGATTGTAAGTGAATGTTTTGCCACTTTTGAAAGTGACTTCAATGATTTGATTTTTTCCGATTAAAGATTTTCTGACGACGAAGCGTTTTGATTGTAAATTTTGCATAGTTATTATATTTAAGTTATTATTATTATTTATTAGTTACATTATTATTATCCAATACATATCGTATTTAGTTTGTAAAAGTTTGTTATTAAAAACTGTGACATTAGGGTATTAAGCTAAGTATAGTAAGGGGCTATTGTCACACTTTTACAAGAGTTTGTATTGACATCTTTGAAAGTAATACAGTTCAGTATCAAGACACTTTGGTAGTAGATCTTGTATGATTATTTCTGGATTTTGTATTAGAAATATATCGAGTGTTTGTATGTATTTAATTCGTTTCATAGTTATTATTATTTGTTACTTACATTATTATTATCCAATGTAACTCGTATTAAGTTTGTAATTATAGTTTATTTATTAATTCGTCGAGCGTTATTTGTAAACTAGTTTTAGTTATAAAACCGTTTAAGTATTGGTTTAGTTCGTCGATAGTACTTAGTATTTCGATGCGAGTTTTAGAATTTAGATTTTGCATAGTTATTATTTTAGTTTATTATTAATTTGCTTACGTTATTATTATCCAATATACTTCGTATTTAGTTTGTAATAAAAAAGCGTAAATGCTAGAGTAATATACAGTAAAAAATCCCGATATATATGAAAAATGGTTGTAAAAAGTTGGCGGGGGTGGTCTAGAGATTGCGTTTTTCCTATAGATTTACGTTTCCGGAGGAGAAATATAACACCATACCCCCAGATATGTAACGTTTTTTTTAAAAGTATGACACTAGCCTATTAATATATACTAGTAAGGGGCTTATGTCACAGTATTGGTAAATAAACGGTGATATGTGTAAGTATATATAGATATGGAAACACAAGAATTTATGGGTTCCGGGCAATTAGTCGATAGACTTACGGCTCAGGTTAGAGATAGAGGTTTTGCTATGGCGTTATTAAAGAAACGTGGCGACATGACAGCTGATGGTAAGCTAACAGCTAAAGGAGAAAAAGCAAACGCTATGACAGCTGAGCAAAGAGCTACTAAGAGAGCGTCAGAAAAGTCAGGTAAACTCGAATATTTATATACATACAATCCATTAACAAACACATCGACACTAGCATAAAAAATACATAAGAAATGGCAATAGCAAACAGTTACCCAGTGGGTACAATAAAAACAGAAGATCTTATACTAGGTACATCAATTCCATTAGCTGGAACAAACGACAAGCCGGTTACTAAAAACTTTTCAGTGGCTAGTTTTTTAGCTTTGGGTAGTCCGCCTAATATATTAACAGCTGAAGTTTTAGTTACAGACGCTCAATTAAGGACATTAGGTACAACGCGGGTTGACATACTGCCTAAGCCTGGAGATGGTTATGCGTATCAAATACTAGGTTTAACAACTCAAGCATTAAGCAGCAGTTCTTTAGGTGAGTTTTATGATTGGGGTACTCAGGACGCGATTTTTTCATGGAGAAGTAATGCGCCTGTTACGTCAGAGCATAGAGTTATAATCCCAAACGGTCAATTACCAGTCGGTGGCGGTTTATTAAGTGGTGGTGTTTATGTAGCAACGCCTATAGCTGGTAATTCTAGAGATGATGCTGCCATAAAACTAGGTGTAACAAGTGATACTAATCCAATAATAGCTGCAGGTGAAGACCCTAATGCCACTTGGAGAATAGACGTTACATATAGATTAATAAAAGAAAGTTAACAAATGGCTAGAATAAGTTCATATCCTAGAGATAGAGAGGTACAAGATCAAGACGCATGGATTGGGACTGAGTCTAGCAATAGACTGACTAGAAACTTTACGGCGCAAGCTGTAGCTGATTACTTAAATATTAAAGGTAAGATATCTATATCTGGGCAAATGGTTTTTAAGTTTAGCGATGTTCCTACTCTTGAAGGTGAATTCACTGGTCCTGTAGACGGAAGTGCTTTAACGGCTATTACAACAATGCAAATATCAGGCATCGACTCATCAGGTCAGAACACAGTTGCTTTTATGCAATACTTAGTTAATAACGATGTATTAATCAGTGAGCAAAATAACATCGATGAATTTGGTCATTTTAAAATAACAGGTTATACAGCTTTAGGTAATAACCTATATACACTAGATTTAACAAACATCGGTGGTAATGGTAGTTTAGACTTAAACAAGTACTACGATTTTGCTACATTCACTATATCTTCTGGAGTTGGTGACAAGACATTTGTGTTTACTCAAGGCGTACCGGCTTTAGTGTGGACAGTACAACATGATTTGAATAAATTTCCATCAGTATCGGTGGTAGACACGGCAAACACAGGTGTGTTAAGCCAGATAGACTACATAGACAACAATAATATAACAATAACAAACAGTTCACAATTTGCCGGAAAGGCATATCTAAATTAAAAAAACATGGCAATACAATTTGTAAACAACCTAGATATAAACCAAAATTATCTAGAACAAGCAGCAATAGAAAACTTAGCAGCAGATCCAGCTAGTGGAGTTTTAGGGCAATTAATATTCAACACTAGTTCTGGTGAGATAAAGGTTTGTACAACAGCAAGTCCAACATCAGCAGTTTATACAGCCGTAGGAGGCGGTGTTGAATCAATAACTACTGCTAACAGCACATTTGTTAATTTAGCAGACTCAGGTACTGCTTCTGTGCCAATATTGACAGCATCGTTATCGGCTTCAGGCACGCCTGATGCAACAAAGTATTTACGAGGCGATAATGCTTGGGAAGCAATTAGTGCGATCCCTGGGACATACGACTGGGATTTACAAACAGACAGTGGAGCTGGAGCCAAAGTAACGGTCGGTTCAGGTGACACGGTTGTATTTACAAGTGGAAACAGCACGCTTGATGTAACAAACTCTGGTTTAAGTACAAGTATTAATTTACCTACTACAGCAGTTACAGCAGGATCTTATACGTACACTGCTCTTACAGTGGATGCTTACGGTAGAATAACAGCAGCTTCAAGCGGAACTTCACCGGTAACCTCCATAACTGGTGGAACTGATATTACTATAACAGGAACTGCCGCAGTACCTATTATTAATCAAACTGCAATAACAAGAACAGATACCGCTTCAGCCGCTAGTCCAGCAGCCGGCGCAACATTTACTGCCGTAGATAGTGTAACCTCAAGTACAACAGGTAATATTACTGCTTTAAATCTTAAAACAATAACTTTACCGGCTGACACTAACGATAATACAACGTATACATTACCTACAACCAATGGTAATAATCCTGATATTGTTTTAACTGGAAGTGATAGTAGTACCGATATAATTAATGTAAACGGTACTGCCACCACAGTTAAAGTTACTGGATCTGGCACTAATACGTTAGAGTTTGATTTAGTGGACAATGTTACTATAGCAAACGACTTGACTATTGGCGGTGAGTTTACAGCTTCTGGAACTGGACAATCAAGCTTTGGAGGTCAAGTAACAATTCCAACAACTCCAAGTGCTGGCACAGATGCTGCTTCAAAGTCATATGTCGACAGCCTAGTTGCTGGTGGTTTAACATTTAAAGATGGTTTCAATGCTGGAACAGGTGCTTTAGATGGTGGTGGCAACCTAACAAATGGAGCGGCAAGAGTTGCTCTTGAAGTTGGAGATTTTTATGTTGTAACAACAGCTGGTAGTTTCTATGGGTCTGTTACTTTAGACGTTGGTGATTCTGTTATTGCTAAACTAGCTGCAGCAGCAGGTACGTCAGATATTAATGACTGGGTTATTATACAAGGAGATGAGGGTGTTGTAACTTTCACTAATAGCAACGGCGGTACTTACGTAGCTTACGGAAGCACAAACACTGCAGCTATTGGAGCGGTTACTATAGGTGATGTAGATCTAACAGCGGTAGACGGAACTTCTGACACATCTACTAGATTTTTAAGTAAAGACAATACTTGGGATGTTCCTTCTTACACCACAAACACTGATGCTACTTACGCTATACAGGCCGACGCAAAATCAGGTTCAAGTGTTCCTTTAACTTTAAATGGTTCAAATGGTGGAGCAGATACTACTGTAAACTTGACAGAAGGTGCTAATATCACATTAACTAGAAACAGTGCGACAGAGATTACAATTGCTTCTACGGACACTGGAGCTCTTGGCGATAGAGTTGCTTTAACAGGTGGAAGCACTGCTGGTGGTTTAACTACTTTTGCTTACACTGTAACTAGTTCTTTTGCTGGAGCAGTTGCTTTAGATGTTAAGTGTGAAGTTATTACAGCGGCTGGACAAACAGTATATGCTGACGTAACAAGATCAGGAACTACCTTAAGCGTTATATTCGCTGGGACGGTAGCAGACAGTGCTTATGAAGCTCTTCTTACATATGTAGGATAATAATAATTAAATTTAATTAAATGGCTATAAAGTTTTTAAATACCGTACAAGTAGATACAGACGTTTTATACGTAGATGTTGCCAATGATAGAGTCGGGATCGGGACGACTAATCCTACCGCAAAATTAGATGTTTATGGTAATTTAGGTTTAGGAACTACCGGCACTTTTACTATTTCACAAAGTCCGTTTTCAACCACAGTTTTTTATGTAGGCGCCGGAAATGGGTCTACAATAACTTTTGGTGCGCCAGCAAGTAACACGCAAGACGTGTCGGTTCAAGGAGATTTGTACAGTTATCAGGGTAGTATTGGTACAAAACTATCCGGATCATTTAATAATAAAATTAGTTATAACGGCAATAACTACTTAAATAGTGGAAACCTCGGGATTGGAACTACTAGCCCAAACTCAAAACTTCAAGTTGACGGAGAAATAGACGCTAATGCAGGTGGTGGTTACAAAATAAATGGAAAACCTTGGGCTAATGAAAGTTCTAACAACTTAAATTTAGGTGATTGGGATGGTGAAGGTTTTACCACTACTATATACGATGACACTTCAGCTGCTGTAGTTACAGTTAAACAAAGTAGCGTAGGTATTGGAACTACTACTCCTGGTTATAACTTAGATGTTTCAGGAGATGCATATATAGATGAAACTTTAAATATAGAAACCACAATATCTGGAACCCCAGTGTATGGGTATTCTGGTGTAGGTGCTGGAAATTTAGTTGTTGGTGGAATGAATTTTGCAAGTTGGTCACCGGGTGTAATAACACTGATAAACCAAGATACAACTATAAGTGCTAGTCAAGATCTAGGTGTTTTACAATTTGGAGGTAAAAGCGATGCAACAAACGGATATGCTAACGGTCAAATAATATGTACTACAGCTACAGGTGCAGGGTTTGGAAATCCTGGAGGTGGGATATTTAGATTTTTACTTTCAGGTAATACCTCTGGAAGTGGTCCAACCGAAAAAATGCGTATCACAAATACTGGAAGCGTTGGTATTGGAACTACTAGTCCTAGCGAAAAACTACAAGTTAGTGGGAATGTAAAAGCTAATAATTATATAAACCAAAGAGTAGCTTGGAATTCAGGTTTCAACCACGGAAGCAACAACCCATCATCGTATTATTTTATACCTGTTGGTTATATAGCGGAAACTACAGGAGACACTTATTATAATAACTGGATTGCTCCATACGCAGGTAGAGTTAGAAAAATAGTTCTTAGAAATACAGGGCAAAGTACTGTACCAACAGCTACAACTGTTAATTTTAGAGTTTCAGTTAATGGAAGTGTTGTTCACACTGGATCTACTATAACCGTAACAGGGAGTGGATTAAACATACTTGCCTCAGAAACCTTATCAGATTCAACTGCTGTCTTTAGTGCTACAGATAGAGTTCAAGTTGCTTACAGAACTAATGGTCTCTGGCGAAATGTAGCGGCTGGAATAAGCTTAGAATATACAGAATAAAGATATGGGAAATATAAACGATAATATTAGAAGTAAAAAACTATATAAAAGCGGAGAAGTAGACGAAGCTTACAAAGATTCAAATGGAGATATCGTGGTGCCTACTAAGGTGGCTGCGGAGCTTGACGCTATAGACGGTATAACTGAAATCATAAATGACTCGGGGGTATTTCATGTTAACAAGCATCTCGTAAAAGAAATAGAAAACATGCGTCTCGATATAGAGGAATTGCATGGGTTTATTAAAGCTGCTTTTGGTAAAGACTACACACAAGCATCTTCTAAAGGAGATACTGGAGACAGAGGCTTAAGAGGATATACTGGGCCTTCTGGTCCTCAAGGAGCAACAGGAGCAACAGGAGCAACGGGTGCAGCTGGAGCTAATGGTTCTAACGGAAAAAACGGAGCAGACGGTAACAGTCATTTAAGTGGAGTGACTAGCATAGCGTTTAACCCTAAATCTAATAGATTGCAAGTTAATATAGGTGGAACGGTTTATAATTTTGCACCTACAAAATAAATAAAAATGATAACATACGATTGGAATTGTAAAACAGTAGACGTACATCCTCAAGAGGAAGGTAAAACAAATGTAGTGTATAATGTGCATTGGGTGGTAACAGGCATTCAAGAAGATTACTCAGCAACTAATATAGGTACTCAAGTTGTATCATTAAGTGAAGGCGGTGATTTTATACCGCTTGAAGACTTAACTAACGAAACAATTGTTGGTTGGACAAAAGATGCTATAGGTGAAGAGCAGGTTAAAGCTATTGAAACTAGTATCGCTAGTCAAATAGAAGAAGAAATAAACCCAACATCTGTAACAATGACTATAGAGAAGTAAATATTGAGTAAAACGAGTAATAATAGCCATATGCTACAAAAGCATAAAACCAATAGTAATTTAAAACCAAAACCAATGACACTTTTTTACCAGACTGAATCGTGGAGTAGTCACCCACAACCAGGCAAAAGCCAAGTTAAACTATGGAAACACATAGCTAACAAAGAAAACTGGAGAATTGTCCAGCTTATCAATGGATTTTACCAAACAGAGTACCAAGACATCAAAGATCCAGAAAACTGGCATGATGTTACCAGGCGTGAAACAATGGAAGCAGCTGAAACAGCTATCGACCAAACAGTAGCGCACTATTTAAAGAAAGTTGAATTTATCGACGGACCAAAAGTAGTAAAGACCTTTAAATAAACCACACTCAATTAAATTAAATTAAATCAAATATGGACGCAATTGTCAAAAACCTTAACTTCGGCGAAGACGCTAGGGTTAACGTATTTAAAGGAATAGAAAAGCTCACAAAAGCTGTTAGCTCCACTTTAGGAGCTAGCGGCAAATGTGTGATGCTAGAAGATCATACTGGAAACCCAATTATCACAAAAGATGGTGTTACAGTGGCAGATTCAATAATCTTGCGAGATCCTGTGGAAAACATGGGCGCTACACTTTTAAAAGAAGCAGCAAGAAAAACAGTGAGAGAAGCAGGCGATGGTACAACCACAGCCACGGTCTTAGCTCACGCTATATTAACTGAAGCTTATAAGGTTTCAGATAAAACAAATTCAAGAGAATTAAAAGAAGGTATTAATAGCGGTGTTGATAAGGTTGTAAAATACCTAGAGAGTGTTTCGTTACCAGTTGAAGGGAGCATGATTGACAACATTGCTACAATATCTACAAATAATGATCCAAAGCTAGGTAAAGTTATAGCCGACGCTTTTAGAGCTGTAGATAACACAGGGATTGTAATGATGGAAACATCACAAGACGGAAAAACAGAAGTTGAAATTGTAGATGGTGTTCAGTATGACAAAGGTCTTACTAACTCTCATTTTATAACTAACGTTCAAAATAAATCAGCTGAACTAGACAATGCATTAGTGTTGTTAATAGAATCACCAGTTGATACAATAAGACAGATTCAATCTGTGCTAGAGTATGTAATAAAAAACAATAAGCCTTTGCTGATTATCGGCGATTTAGAACAAGGTGTTTTATCTGCTTTAGCTATGAACAAAAATAAAGGCAATATAAGAGTTAACGTAATAAACGGTCCTACTCAAGGTGTCAACAAACAGGAGATGCTACAAGATCTAGCTCTCTTAACTAACGCTACTATTATAAATGAGGATTTAGGTGACGATATGGATTTGATCCAACCAGAGCACTTAGGAACGTGCTTAAAAGCTGTTACAACTCACAGCGAAACTATACTTCAGTTTGAAGAATCAGGTCCAATAGTTTTAGCTACAATCGATAAGTTAAAAAGAGATCTAGCTGAAGCTACGCAGGCTTATGAGATAATTAAGCTCGAAAAAAGATTAGGTATGCTTTCTGCTAGAATAGCAATTGTTAAAGTAGGTGCTAATTCTGATATTGAATTAAAAGAAAAAACAGATAGAGTAGAAGATGCTATCTGCGCTACAAAAGCTGCTATAAAAGAAGGTATAGTGTCTGGAGGAGGTATTGCGCTGTTAAACGCCGCAACAAGTATAGTATCAAAGTCAAGTGGTGAAGAGCTTCTGCTAGAAGCAATTAGAGCGCCGTTTAAGACAATACTAGAAAATGCTGGTATAACAGATGCGGATTTGCCTAAAGCTAAAGGAAGAGGTCTAAACGTGGTTACAGGAAAAATGGTAAATATGATTAAGTCAGGTATTATTGACCCTTTGCTAGTTACCAAAAGCGCTCTTCGCAACGCAGCTTCAGTAGCGACAACTATATTATCAACTGATTGTGTAATCAATAATTTAAGAATTGATGAAAGCGATAGGTAGAAATTTAATAATAGAAAAAATAAAAGAAGGAACCACCGAAACAAAAGGTGGTTTACTTCTTGCAGAAAACCAACGTGAAGATATCCGTTACACTGAAGCCAATGTATTATCAGCTGGTGAACAAGTTGAAGGATTAAAAGAAGGTGATAATATCTTCTTTGACAGACACGCTGGGCATAAGATAGAAATAGACAAAAAAACATATCACGTTATTAAAGCACAAGATGTAGTTGTTGTTTTATGAAAAGGCTAGACGCAGATGACATAAAGAATATGAATCTGTTTAAACATTATCGTATAATACGTAAATGGGCTTGCAGGAACAACGACCTTAACGATGCTGATTTAGAGTTATTGATATACTTAGATTGCATGGATATGTTTACAAAAAAAGATTTCGAAGCTGGTAGTTATTCCTATAGTTGGGATAACCGCCGCTGGAATCGTTTGTTAAAAGAAGGTTGGATAGTTGTTTGGAGAAAAAGAAATAGAACAACTCAAAAGTATCACATATACAAAACATCGTTTAAGTGTAAGCATTTAATCAAGCATATGTATAGAATTATACTAGGTCAAGATGACTTACCAACTAGCAACCACAGAAACAGTATTATGAAGGGTAAGACGTACACTGATAAAGTTCTTATAACTTCTATTAAAAACGTCAATAAAGATAAAAACAGATAAAATGAAAGGTAAGAATTACGATTACAAGGAGGCTTACAATAAAGGCTTAACAGCTAAAGCTAGATTTCATTATCTTGAAAACGCTATAAACGATCAAGATAGTCCTAACAATATGTGTTCACCAACCCATTATGATTCACCAGTAAAGCAAGTTGGATTAGTTGATCCACTAGCTCAACAGCAAATGGTTGCACAACCAGCTCAACAAATGACAAACATACCGCCTCAGCAAGCTAACACCTTAGGACAAGCCCAACCGGTTTTTAACCAAGGTGTTCAACAAGCCGCTCAAGGTATTTATGGTGGTGTTGATCAAAGACAAAACTCAGTGGGAGCAGCTCCTTTATTTAAAAAATGCAGTAAAAAATACTAATATGAAAAACATTAAAAACTTAAAAGTAGATCTATCAGGTCAGGTAGGTGAAAACGCTGTTTGGGACGGGCCACTTAGCAAAGAAGGTTTCCCAATGGGTAAAGGATCAAGTTCTGGTATTGACGGAATGGAAGTATCTAAATATCCTTGCGATTATAAAGCAGGACCAATTACGCAACGCGCTAAAGTATATAAATAATATGAGCTCACCATTCCAACTAAAATTTATGGCTAAAAATCCTGTTAAAGGATTTACTATGGCCGAACTAGAAAGGCGTACTAGAAGAGCTGAAAAGAAAATGGAAGAAAACGCAGCTATCTTGCCTCAAATAGAAGGACCAGGTAATCCTGATTACGAGTCTGAAGACCCGCAAAAGTTCGCTGGAGATGATACTTATACTTATAAAAAAAAAGATGATTCACCACTAAACGCTTATGTTTCAACAGCTGGTCATTTTCAACGAATGCAAGACAATATAGCTAGAGCTTTCACGCCGACCAAAGGCGATAAAACAAAAGCTGAAAAAGAAACTGAGTTCAAAGGTGAAACTGAAAAAATTTCAGAAAACCTAGAAGAAACAAACAATAAAGAGTTTAAAGGTTTCAAAGACGGTGAATACCAAGTGCCTAGTCTTTCAGATATGCAAAAAATCATCGATGGTGAAAACCATTTTAACAGATTCGGACAATAAAACAGAGAGGACTGTATAAACCTCAGCCAAACATAAACACTAACACTAACACTAACACTAACAAAAATGGCAAAATTTATTAAATTTCCTTTAACAGGGGCACAAGAAGAAGTATTGATTCCAGTATCTGAAATCGCAAATGTAGAAACAGTATCTACTACAACAACTAAGATTGACTTAGCTAATGGGCTTAAAAAGTACACAATAACTCACGTAGCGCCGTTGGTTGCTAATGCGGTTGTATTAGCTATTTACGCTGCTATAAAGGCTAATCCTGGAGGAGTAGTATCTACAGTAGGAGCTCCTATTGCAGTTGCTCAAGTACTAGATTCTACAGATGGAAGACAACTAATCACTACAGCTCAATCACAAGCTACTTATACGTCTTCAGCATACGCAGACGTATAATAACAGTGAAACCAATTAATCTTGCGGGCTTAAAAACTCGCAAGGTTTTTTAATTAAAAAAAACTTATGGCTTTCAAACTAAATAACCCTCCTTTCCACATGGACAACACTCCAATATATCGAGTAGATATGGAGGATGGTGTTATGGGAAAAGCTAATAATAATGGTTCTATAACCATAAATAAAGATTTACATCCAGATCAAGTAGAAGACGTAGTTGCTCACGAAAAAATTCATTTAGAACAAATGGATAGAGGCGACTTAGATTACGACGACGAAAACGTGTATTGGAAAGGTAAAAAATATTCACGAGCTCAAATGCAAGAAGGTGCTAAAAACTTACCTTGGGAAGCTGAAGCTTATAGAAGATCATAATGAAGACATCTAAGACAGGTTATTTAAAAAACAGTCCTGATGTTAACAAGTCTCAAAATATTATATTAGGAGGCGATATAACAATGAAAGGAGTCGAGTTTAAAGTACTAGGTACTGACGACCGAGGATATACAAAAATAATGTACCCAGGATATGATTATAAATTCCCTGGTGCTAAATACGTAATAGAAACACCTATTAAAAAATAAATATGGAATCTAACAAACAAGAAAAGAAAAACTTATTAAAAGACAATCCAATTGCATCTCACGGATCTTGGATTTCAAAACATTCAATTGCAGCAGGATCACCACTACATCAAGGAGGATCTTATAAAAATTCACCTTTGGAGCAAAGAGTACAACGCCTTGGCCCTGAACCTACAGGCGCGGAGGCGTACTATACCCCTCCAGGTTACACTGGCACTAGTGGTGGGTATAATCTTGTTGGAAATAAGCCACTCGATTACGAGGAGCCGTTTACCCCTGAACAACTTGCTACAAGAATTGACGTGGTGAGTGGTGATCCACTTGATTACAACACTACTAGCGGAACTGTAGAAATGCAAGGAAGTAATAATTACAACGGTTTAAGGAAAAGAAAAGCAATCAACACGGAAGACGTAGAAAAACCTACATTAGCGTCTGTAAATCAGCGTAATGAACGTAATCAAGAAGTACCTATTACAAATCGAGAAATGGCCACAAACACATGGAGCTCTGCAAATATAAAAAATTACCCAAGACAAACAAAATCCAAACCTGTAGTAACTGCTAAAGTTCAAGATCAAAGATTTGACATGAATAGAAGAAGAGACTCAATTGGCACGATGAATAATAGAAATTTTGTAGCAACGAACCAAAGACTGGGAGCTAACAATCAATATTTAAGGCGAGAACAGTTGACTGAAGAGCAAATGAATAGGGCTGGGTATGACACGGAATAATAGAATTTACGTGTAACTATAATATTATAACAATTAAATTTAATATTATGAAAAAATTACTTATTACATTAGCTTTATTTTTTACAGTACTAACCTCTAAAGCTCAAGAAGCATTTGAAGGGGTTTGGTCAATAGAACA
>Ga0208800_1000114_pt1 | contig 13426 bp, 27 predicted proteins | sample ColrivemetaGS541_FD_187619 | JGI IMG/M metagenome (GOLD analysis project Ga0208800, IMG submission 187619) | Estuarine microbial communities from the Columbia River estuary - Freshwater metaG S.541 (SPAdes) (version 2) | ecosystem: Environmental > Aquatic > Marine > Intertidal zone > Estuary ...
ACGTAAAAAATGTGCTCCACGAGTTTGTTCACATAAGTCTAGCAGTTTATCGTCAAAGTGCTTGATTGTGCTACCATAATATTCATGATTACCAGGCACGTAAATAACTTTAGGAAAACCTTGATCTAAGAAGTGCTTAATAACATCCATTGTGTTTGTAGCACCGCTAGCAATGTCGCCAGCTAACACAAGCACGTCTTCGCCACGATATTCACTCAAGGTGTGAGTTTTATAAGGTAGTCGGAATTCTGTGTGTAGGTCGCTGAGCAGTCTGATTTTCATAAAATTTCTCTGTTAAGCCTATATTATAACAGAAAACAAAAAGGACAGCAAGCCAAAAATATTTAGCCTGTCTGCCCTTTTGGTTAAGCATAGAAGATATGATTACCTATTCTGGCAACTAATTCTTTAGTTTTATTCCAACGAGGTTGTACTGTTAAATTATGAAAGTACAGTGCCTTAAAGTTTGGTAAATGTGCAACACCTTGCACTACTAGCTTAGATAATGCTTGAGCTTCAAGCCACTCTGGTCCACGAGGTTCACGGTGCTTTTCCATAGTCCAACTAAACTGATGTTTTGCATATACTACTTGACATATACTTGAGTGAAATTCGGTGCGATGTGTTACACGATTTAATGTAACTTGTGCAACTGCTATTTTTCCACGCATTGGCTCACCGCGAGCTTCATAGTAGATATTCTTGGCTAAACATAATAGTTCCGCATTAGTGGCTTTTACTGTTTGATAAGCAGTGTTAAGTATTACTTCCGCTTTGCTCAGTGGCAGCGTTATCAGGGTTCCGATTATCACTGACATTATTGTTTGTTTTAATGTTAATTTCATCTTGTAACCTTTTGTTTTGTTCTTGCACTTTATCACAAAGTTCCCACAATTCATTACGTTCTTTGGTAAGCTGAGCAATAGCAGCAGTACCAAAGTTTAATTGGTTTTGCAAGTTTTGTATAGCTTTAGCTGCTGCTAAAGCTGTGCGATTTGGTGGTCGTGGCTCTATATAGGTAGTGCCATCAGATTTGGTTATTGTAACTGACTCGCCATTAACCAGGTTGTTAATTAATATATCGTAGCTCATGCTTGTAAGTTGTGTGAATGAACTTTCAATTATATCACAAGACCAAACATCGATCAAGTGTGTTTTTAAGGTCTGGGATAACCTCGGAATGAAATAGTCTTGAAAAATGTTTGCCACGGTGTTATAATAAACAGATTCGGAGAAATTTAATGTCAACTCAACCCAATTATACAGCAGAACTAGAAGCACTAATCTTAGATGTGCTACTACCCGTGTATGAACAGCATTGTAAACAACGAGGAATTGCTTCACTAAAAAGTGAAATAAATCCTGAATTGTTAAAGCAGTTGAAAAAGAAAAAGACAGTTCCCCGATTATTTATGCCCAAAACTAATATTTAAAATCATGCCTAAACAAGACGAAATAATTACCCTTACCGATCCCGACACTGGCGACACAATGTACATACGCGCTAAAGAAGAGATTGAACTAAAAACTATTGTAGGTGAAATGCCTACAGGTACTGCACTAAAGTTTGATGATGGCAAACTGCCACTACACTTGCTTAGTACAGAAGCAATGAATCAAACTGCTGCAGTCCTACAGTTTGGAGCAGATAAATACGCAGCACACAACTGGCGCAAAGGCTTTGTGTGGAGCCGACCCTTAGCCGCAGCAATGCGTCATATTACAGCGTTCAACGCTGGTGAAGACAAAGACCCTGAGTCTGGACTATCGCATTTGGCTCACGCAGCTTGTTGCATTATGTTCTTACTCGAATTTGAGAAGACTCATAAAGAGCTAGATGATCGATATAAGCCCTAATTATAAAAGACTTGCTAAAATACTAAATAAAACGCGCAAATCTCTTACCCAAACCTGTCACGAACTAGGAATAGACGTTGACGATATTGAAGACCACTTATTAGTAACAGTAATTGATCAATGCTCACATTGCAATATCTGGTCGCAACAACTAGTACTAGATCTTGACGAAAACCCAGTATGCCCTACTTGCGTAAGGCTAACTGGATTATAGACTTGACAAAATAATCAAAACACAGTATAATAATCAATTACGCACAAAATACACACAATTATGTTCAATCAAAATATTCAACGCATCGGCTTTGCTTGCAAAATTCAAAGTGAGCCAGACAAAGCTGACCCAACGCTTAACACAAAATCCACCACGATCAGCTATCTTGCTCGTCAAACGGAGGATGATGCTCGTAGTAAGCTGTGGGGTTTGGTCGATCATAATCTTAATGCACTCTATCGCCAACTCAAGTGGGTTGCCAAGCAGCCTGCTGAACAGCGTATGTTTCGCATTACTAGTGACTTGTTGCCTGCATACACTCATGATGACTATATGCCTTTTTACTTTCAGCCAGATGTAATTGCCAAAGTTGAAGCGCATCTAGCCATGTGCGGCGACTTTGCTCGTGAACATGACATTAAACTCAGTTTCCACCCAGGTCAGTTTTGTGTGCTTGCGTCAGAGCAAGAACAAGTTGTTGAAAATTCTATTGTAGAATTCGAGTATCATTGCGACCTTATTCGTTATATGGGTTATGGCAAACAGTTTCAAGACTTTAAATGCAATGTACACATTGGCGGCAAGCAAGGTCCTGATGGTATTAAACGTGCACTGAAGCGTCTTAGCCCTGAAGCCCGTAACTGTTTAACTATTGAAAACGCAGAATTCACCTGGGGTCTTGATGCTAGTCTAGAACTAGTTGACAATTGTGCGCTAGTACTTGACATTCACCATCACTGGATTCATAGTGGCGAATACATTACTCCTTGCGATCCTCGCTTTAAGCGTGTTGTTGATAGCTGGCGCGGTGTTAGACCTACTATTCACTATAGTGTGTCACGCGAAGATGTATTAGTAGACCATGACCCTTATGTGCGACCAGACTTGCAACAACTTAAGTCAATGAAATTTACAAGCGCTAAACTGCGTGCCCACTCAGACTACTACTGGAATCGTGAAGTAAACAAGTGGGCATTGAGCTTTTTACCACATAGTGATATTATGTGTGAATCAAAACAAAAAAACTTAGCGTCACAGGAATTATATGAACAGATTTGAATCTGGAACTAAAAATGCTGAAATCTTTCAAACAACAACTCCTTATAATAATCATAGTCAAGGCAGTGCTCCTCGCTGGCTTTTTGTGTGCAGCGCTGGGCTATTGCGTAGCCCAACAGGTGCTGCACTAGCAATCCGTAAAGGATTAAACGCTCGCAGTTGTGGTAGTGCAATAGATTATGCACTAATCCCTATTTCAGCTAACTTAATTATGTGGGCACAAAAAATTGTGTTTGTTCATGAAGAGAACTATCACGAGTCGCTAGAACTATTTAAAGATCATCAAAGATTACACAGTTTACTAACCCTACGATCACTAGTACTTGATATACCTGATATATACAATTACAACGATTCTGATCTTGTTATAGAGTTTGAAAAGCAGATCGACTGGGTTCGCGCAGTTGGTGGCAAAACCAGTTATTAATTTACACTTGATTTAGTTTGCTTTTTAGGGTATAATATAGACTTACTTTGGAGAAAACATGGCTGGGTATACAAAAGAGTTTTTAGTTGATGCTTTTATTAGTCGCTACGTTAATTGCGATTCAATTAGTATCGAAAAACTAGAACGATTAGAACAAATGGCTAATGATCTTTATGATCGTGTTGGTCGTGATTCTTTTCGTGTGTATGCCTGCTTAGATGCAGAAGCTATTCGTGAGTACAAAAATAAACAAACAGTATGAAAATAAAAGACCTAATCAAAGAATTACAACAACACGACCCTGAAATGCAAGTTGTCAGATCAGGTTACGAAGGCGGAGTAGAGTTTGTTTCCGCAATCAGATGTTATGAAGTAGCACTAGATGTTAACTTAGACTGGTGGTACGGCAAACATGAGCTTGTCTTACATGATCTTCAACGTGAAGAGTTGAGAAACTATACTAAAACACAAGCAGTGCTTATATCATAGTGTATTGCTGTGCTTATTGCTCGATTCCAGTTCAGTCTTGGAGCTTTGGGAACCGAATTGTATATGTTTTCTAGATCCGCATATACTATAGTTCTGCGTCTATATAGGATAGCCTAATTAACTATATAAATTAGACCTTGCCCCTTAGCGGGGGTTGCAGTAAACAATAAGCACAACAATGGATTATTATGAAAAAGAAAAAATTACCAAAAATGCGTAACCTAGTAGTTGTGCATATGATAAAGCGTAAATGTGGGACGCATACCAAGACTCACAAACAATTGCGCGGTGTACTAAACCGCAAGCTGGAAGACTAATATGCCATGTATGAAATGCTCGAATGGTAAATGGAAATACGGCGAGCATGGCAACTGTCAGTTTGATACTTTAAATGCTTGTAAAGCCGCTGCTGCAGCTATTCACATCCAAGAAGGAAAAGATATGCAACCCACAAAAACTCATCATGATGACAGTTGCATGTGTGCAGCTTGCGTTAAAAATCAAACCCCTCAGGCATAGGAAGCCCAAGAAAACCTTCCTGCCCAACCCAGTTCATGGCTATAACTGTACTGGATTTTTTCACACACAACACAAGGAATTTTATGTTTACACCTAGTTTTTATATTGACTCTTTTCAGAGCCTTAAACACGACTTTACTAATAAAGTAATTACTGATCCAGTCTTGAATAAAGCTGCCAATGATTTTATTGATGCTCAGTCAGCTTGGGCTAAAATGGTAGTTAACAATTCAACAACTGTTACAAAATATTTATTTGACAAACAAGCAGAAGTAATGTACCCTAAAAAGGACTCAAAATGAATCCTTTTGAAATTCGTGCAGAAATGCTAAAGATGGCTCAGGAATACCTAACAAAGCAACAAGAAATTAACTTAGATTTTGCTGGACGCACTTTTGAACAACTTGTAAAAGAAGGTAAAAAAGTAGCTGAAGATTGGCAAAACTATGCTCCTAAAATGCACTCACTAGAAGATGTAGTAAAAGAAGCAAACAAGTTATATGGATTCGTTAAAGATGTTAAGTAATCTAATGCAGCGTTTACAGGATATATTCAAACCTTATACGCTAGAAGACTTTATTGCTGACTCAGACCCAAAAGATTACAAAGATATTCAACGATTAGAAGCCGTTTGGCAGAATTATCGTGAGCGCAAACTTTTTAATAACTGTTATTAAACCGCGGTGAGTCAGGGTAAAAGCAAGTCTCATAAGCTCCGCTTAGAAGGTTCGAGTCCTTCCGCCGCAACCAATTCTATACCGACAGATAGTAGCCAGTCTATAAAAGAAAACAGAAGCCCTAAACAAAGGTTTAGGTTTGCCCACACAAGGTAAACCTAAACCTTTATTTATTTGGAGAAACAAAATGTCAGATGGTGGAAAAGGGTCAAAGCCCAGACCTTATAGTGTAAGTGATCAGGAATACGCATCACGTTGGGATGCAATATTTGCTACAGATCAAAAAGCCCAACAAGAGCGTGCATTAGACGAAATGGTTCGCATTAGTCAAGAAATGGGTCTTTATGATGAATTCGAAGATAAACCCACACGCAACAATCAAGAGACTCAACAAGTTCAAAACTTTAAAGTTGACTCAAGTGGTAAAAGTTTGTTATAATACATATTACTTGGCGAGTATGGGGGAATTGGTAGACCCAGCAGACTTAAAATCTGCCGTGTAAAACGTATCGGTTCGACTCCGATTACTCGTACCAAACAACACTCGGTTCATCTAGAGGCCTAGGATACCGCCCTTTCACGGCGAGCACACGAGTTCGAATCTCGTACCGAGTACCATTTTTAGTAGCGAATTCATTGGCTATTGCGTGTAGGTGTTATTCTCCTCCCTGACACCGAGGCAACCTGGAGACGGCGACCAGGCGCTACTAAAAATGGTATGCAGCGTTTAGTGTACTGGGAGCACCCGAATCTGTGAAATTCGTAGATATGGATCGAAACCATAACGTCTGCCCAAGGAGAGTATATGAATAATACTGGTGAAAAAATATATAACATAGTATGTGGTATAGTTATTGCCTTGGGAATAGGGTTTGTAACATACTATTTTCTATTTAGGTCTTAAAGTGTTCACGGACGCACACAGCACTGTCACTGCTGTAGATGGGGATCGTTACCCCATAAGACCGCCAAACATAGTGCGATGGCAGAGTGGTCCAATGCACGGGATTGCAAATCCTGAAAGTCGTCAGTTCAAATCTGACTCGCACTTCCAATTAAAGGATAAATATGGATTTAATACCTGGCTATCATGCCAAAAATGTAGAAACTTGTCGTTGGGTTATAGATAACTATAATCACGTTACGGACAATATTACAGTTGTAGCTTGGGTAGCTGCTTGCAAAGAATATCTAAACTCACTTAACTAAAGAAACATACATGACAGACGAAACAAAGATTACCCTAGGTAAACAGTATTTTACTAAAAATACAGGAAGCGTATACGAATTCTATCTGTCAGGCGAAATTGAAGATGCTAGCGAGTACTGTGACTGGTTTGACACTATTCGTAATGCTAGACCCACAGACACAGTTAAAATTTACATCAACAGTTGCGGAGGCGATTTATATACGGCTCTGCAATTTTTGCGCGTTCTAAGCGAAACTGATGCCCATGTAATCACATCAGTTGAAGGCGCTTGTATGAGTGCTGCAACAATGATCTTTTTACATGGCGATGAGTTTGAAGTAACTCCGCACTCATTATTTATGTTTCACAACTATAGTGCAGGTGTATTTGGCAAAGGTGGTGAGATGTTTGATCAGCTTCAGTTTGAACGTGCTTGGTCAGAAAACTTCTTGCGGGAAGTATATCATGACTTTTTAACACCAGACGAAATCAAATCAATGTTAGATAACAAAGATATTTGGCTTACCTCAGAACAGGTACTTGCCAGAATTGATTTGGTATTAGCTAAAATGGCTGCCCTGCAGGAACTCAATGAAGAATCTGTGGCGGCTGTGGAGTAAAGCATTAGGAGAAAAATCTGGCAACACTGATAGTGAAGCCGATCGAGTAGCCATAGTTCGTACAATAATTATAGTTAGCTATATAGTAACAAATTTATTTATTATAGCAGGCGTTATAAGGCACTGGTAATGGCAAAAACATTTGGTAGTTTAAAATCAAACAAACTGGATATGTTAGATAAACTAACAATGGGCAAATTTGCTGGTTGCAGAATATGTGATATTATTGCAGATGATTTTGAGTATCTTATTTGGTTAAACAAACAAGGCTTTGCTAATTTTACAACGCCTGTTATGACAGACCTACTAACACGTGCAGGTTTCAAAGAAGCTGAAGAATACTATCAAAACGAGGTTGCTCCTTGGAAGGATGAAGATGTCCCTTTTTGATTATAAAACACCCAATATGTTAGAAGTTTTAATATGGGCAATAGATGAACATGGTTTTGTTCAAGTAGAAAAAATAAAACTAGAATTATAAGCGGGATTGGTATAGGGGTTGTGCCCTAGTCTTCCAAACTAGAGAGATCAGTTCGAGCCTGATATCCCGCTCCACTCACGAGTCGCGCTTGTAGCTCAATGGTTAGAGCAGCGGACTCATAATCCGTTGGTTACTGGTTCGAGTCCAGTCGAGCGCACCAACACAACACACATAAGGAAAATTATGACAACAACAATTACAATCAAAGATAAACCAGTAAATACTACATATCAAAATGTTACTGGTATTACTGGAGGTACTGGAGATGGTGCAACTTTTGATGTTACCAAAACAAACGGAGTATATTCAGTAGTTTTAGACACCCTAGCCGCTAGTGCAGGTACAGGTTATGTTGCAGGTGATACCATTACTCTTGCAGGCACTGCTTTGGGTGGCACAGTTGCTAACAATTTAATTGTTACAGTTGCCACAGTTGGTACAGCAGGTAAGATTGCTACATTTGGTGTAGTAGGCACAGGTCGCATTGGTGATGGTACAGTTGATGTTCAAGTTGATGTTACTGGTACTACAGGTGTAGATACCTACACAGTTGGCGGAGCCAGTACAGAATACACAACAACCAAAACTACAGATGCAGTAACATTAGCTAGTAACTTAGTTTCTAATTTAGAAATCAAACTTGCTGACCATGAGCGTGTTGTGTTTAGTGATAAAGCCATTGCTTATGATGCCGCAGGTCGTGCAGGCGATGTATACGCATTACTTGCAGCTGCATTAGGTACAACAGATGTTACCAATGCATACAAAGGCATTGGTATCTATCTTGCTGACGCAGGCTGGACTAACAAACAATTAGCAGAAGCTTTGTTGACAACAGATGTTTACAAAACAGATGCAGGCGGTGTTAGCAATGAAACTTTCATTAAGCACGTTTACAAAAACGTTATGGGTACAAATGCTACTTTAGCAGACGTTACTGCCTATACAAGCTGGATGACCGCTAATAACTATAGTCAGGCAGATGTTTTAGTAATGGCTAGTGAGCTTGCCGCTTTTGAAACCTCCATCGGGTTAGTTGGTTTAGCAACTACAGGTATTGAATATACTCCTGTTTAATGAAACCAATATTTATTCCTGATCCAATTATACAAAGTCCTAGACCTAAATTTGTCCCTGATCCAGTAATACACCCAAAACACCTAACCCAGCAGTAAGCTGGGTTTTTTGTTTGTAAAAAACATACTTGAACTATTGTACTCATTTTGATATAATACAAGTTCTGAAGAAAACTTTAACACAAGGAAACACAATGAAAATTTATTTTGGTAATGCCAATGACGATATGTTTGGCGATGGTCTGTTTGAAGTCAACGATAGTCAATACTACTACGGCGTAGAGCACGGCACAGGTCCTGGCGGTTTAGATGAAGTTCGTATATTTGATGGTTGCAATCGCTATTTGCCAATTCATAACGAAGCTATTCCTGAACTGATTGCCGCACTACAAGAAGTACGAAAAATTGATGAAGCAGTTCAACTTGCTAAAGAAATGACAGATCGTGCTGAGTCTAATGCCCAAGGCTATGTTACAGAAGCTTGGCATGGTCAGTTTGAAGTAGATTTTGACCACACAGGACTCTAATTCATGGCATCAGTAAGTAAATCAAAACAAGCATATGCGGCGTTGTATAAATCTAGCACACGCTGGGCTACAAACCGCAAAATTAAATTAACAAGAGTATTAAAACAACAGCCTAATAACGAACAAATAAAAGACGCTTTAGCAAATATTAAATATCGTCGTCAAACTCCTGCTAGTAAAACAGTATGGTCACACGGCAACATTAGGCTTGCAAAATTATTCAAAGAATTTACAGGTCGTGCTAGCGTAGATTTATTTAGTAGTAATCCAAAAGTTCAGGCATCAGCACTTTCTTATCGTCCTGATTGGGAGAATGTAAAAGTCATCGAAGGCAAAGTTAACTTTAGTCTGGGTGCTCGGGCACACGACTCTAAAGGTAACTTAGTATGGAAATAATTGAGCTATACTTACTGTTTGCACTTACCACAGGCATTAGTAGTTGCGTGATATTCTTAGCACCTGCTATAGCACAAGCTAAATTTATAGGAATAGAAAATAGCTTTACTGAGAACACTTGGTTGAGCTACTTTACTTATACTACTATCACATCATTCTTTGCCCCGTTTACAGTGCTGCCTATTTTTATACCAAGTTTTGCAGAGCGTTTTAAAACTGGTATTGGGCGGGCGGTAATGGAAAGTCAAACTTAAAAATTTTGATTTGACCCTAAAGTGCAAAAGCTGTATAATATATACTTAATTTACGAAAGAAAAGCATAACATGAACTTCATAGAATTCACTTATACAAAAGCAGACGGAACTGAGTCAAAGCGTGCAGTATTACCATTAGTTGGTCCAACTACCTTTGTTGAAGGTATTGATGTTTCACAAATGCCAGAAGACGAGTTTGTAGTTTTTTGCCGTGACTTTTCAGCAATGAAATCAGCACAACACGAACAAACTATGGCAATGCTTGAACAGTTCGACCTTAAGCATAACTATCGTAGATTTATTCCAGCACAAATGTCAGACATTACAACAGATTATGTCTAAGTTTAGAACGTGGGATAGTGAGATATTAGCCGATGCAGTTAAGATTAGTTTACAAATTCGTGCTAAAATTGAGGAGATGTGTATTACAACCAGAACCTCTCCAGATGGATTACCAAATAGTTTGATTCCAACAGACAATTTATATACTTTAGTTTGTGCATATGAGGCAGCTTATAATGCATTGATTGAAAATGATTTGCTAAAATCAGGTAATTTAAAAACAGACAAAAACATACATTAAAGAAAGAAAGCAAACAAATGGCAACTTGGACAGAAGAACTCAAGCAAGAAGTAATTGCTAAATACGAAGGTGCAGGCCCCACACCTGAATCCTCTACTGAAATCATCAAAGATATTGCAGAAGAAATCGAAATGTCGCCTAACGGCGTTCGCATGGTACTAGTGCAAGCTGGTGTTTATGTGAAAAAAGAAGCAGGTGCTAGTACTACAAAAACTAAAGCACCTAGCGGTGATGGCACAAAACGTGTGTCAAAAGAGTCCAGTATTGCTGAACTCCGTGCAGCTATTGAAGCAGCAGGCAAAGAAGTTGATGAAGACATTCTTAGCAAGCTGACAGGTAAAGCTGCAGTTTACTTCTTATCAGTATTGAAGTAATTCAAGGCGGCTTTGTGCCGCCTTTTTTCATCTTAAACTCCAAGGAATAAAATGGCAACACGCAAACGACCAGCACTAGAAGAAGAATTGATGACAGGCACTAACATTGCCAAAGTCATTCGGCTTCTTGAGCCTGTGGAAGAAGGTAAAAAACCAATTACCAAAAAAGATGCGTGTGCTATTTTAGGCATGGCGTATAATACTACTCGTTTAGGTACTATTATTGACGAATATAAACAAAAACAAGTACGAATCTCAGAGCGTAAATCGCAACTGCGTGGTAAACCTGCAACACAGGAAGAAAAAGTTTATATTATTAGTGAATACTTAAATGGCGAAACTGTAGATGCTATTTCAAAAATGACATATCGCAGTAGCCGATTCATCAAAGATATTTTAGAAGGTAACTCAGTACCGATTCGTGTACCTGGATCAAGTTATTTTAATCCAGAGCTAATACCAGATGGTGCTGTCAGAGACAGATTTAAGATTGGCGAAGTAGTTTATAGTTCACGCTATGATTCTACTGCACGTATTGATGCAGAGCAAAAGTCCGAAAAACATGGTTTTGTTTATAGAATTTGGTTGCTTGCTGAGCGTTGGCAACAAAACGCATATCAAGAAGCTGCTGAACTGGCTTCGCTAGAACACTTACGAGAAATGGGAGTCAGAATCTAATGGATGCTCCTGTCTTATATGAACGATTAATTGAAGAAAACATGGAAAAAGGTTTCCAAGTTAAGCTGGTAGTCAACGAATTCCGTGATGTAATATACATACATCTAAGAAAGTATTTTCTTAGTTACGAAGGTGAGTGGGTTCCAAGTCGCGAAGGTATTTCAATACCCGCATCGATTGAAAACATTCACTCGTTACTCTACGGACTGTTTGACATTTGTGCTCAAGCCGAAGGCAAAGAAGTTATTGAATACTTCTCAGACAAGATAAAAGAAAAACAAACTTGAATCGCTTAGTTTAAAATGTTATAATAATACTTATGAACAAACTTGAACAATATTTAAATCTAGCATCACGAGCCTACTATAGTGGTGCTCCGATCATCGGTGACGACCAGTTCGACCGACTTGCAGAGTCTATCGGATATAATGCCGTTGGTGCAAAGCAACACGGCAATGTAGAACGTCATGTTTATCAAATGTATTCACTACAAAAGTATTATGAAGATGAAAATCAAAAGCGTCCTTTGGAAGGTATTAGTGATATTGTTACTACTGCCAAGCTCGATGGTGCTGCTGTTAGTTTATTGTATGTGGATGGCAACCTTGTACGCGCGTTAACTCGTGGCGATGGTACTGAAGGTCAAATCATTACTGATAAGATTATTAGTCATACTGGGTTAGTTCCGCATACTATTCCACTAACAGGTATTGTACAAGTTACTGGTGAAATTGTTGCTCCAAGTTATATTGAAAATGCTCGTAATTATGCAGCAGGCTCACTTAACTTAAAAGACTCAACAGAGTTCAGTACTCGTGCTGTAAGTTTCTTTGCGTATGGTTCTCAGCCATGCATCACTACAAGTTATCGTCAAGACCTAGACATACTAAAACAGTATGGGTTCAACGTAATTAGTGAGCCTGACTTAGACAAAGTATATCCCTGTGATGGAGTAGTGTTTCGTGTAAACGATAACCAACTATTCCAAGAACTAGGCTATACTGCCAAGCATCCCCGTGGTGCATATGCTAAAAAAGAACGACAATCCCATGTTGAAACAAAACTAATATCCGTCGAATGGCAAGTGGGCAAAAGTGGCAAAGTCACTCCAGTTGCTATTCTTGAGCCTGTTTATATTGGCGATGCCCTCGTCAGTAGGGCTACTCTTAATAATCCTGGTTTTATTGAAATGCTGGATCTCCAAATCGGAGACACCGTAGCAGTAATTAGATCGGGTGAAATTATCCCTTGCATACTTCACAAAGTAGATGCATAAAATTTTTGGCTTAGGGCAAGAGAAATTTTCACTTGTCTTAGGCGACTTAATCTAGTATAATAGATACTTAAATTGATAAATAAACTATGAGAATCGAAATACCAACCGAGTGCCCTTGCTGTAATTATCCTTTAGAATTGGTCAATGATCAACTCTTTTGTAGAAACACGGCTTGCAGTGCTCAGTTAAATAAAAAGGTCGAACACTTCTGTAAGACTCTTGGTATTAAAGGTATGGGTTCTCGCACAGTTGAAAAACTTGGACTGAGTGATATTACTGAATTGTTTTATCTTGACGCAGAACAAGTTGTTGAATCACTAGGAAGTGAAAAAGTAGCACTAAAACTGTTAGACGAAATTGAACGCAGTAAATCTGCCGACTTAGCAACAGTTATTGTAAGTTTTTCTATTCCCCTAGTTGGCTCAACCGCAAGTAAGAAATTGTGTGAAGTAGTTACATCTGTAGACGAGATCAGTTATGACACTTGCAAGCAAGCTGGACTTGGCGACAAAGTTACACAAAACTTAGTTGCTTGGCTTGAGACTGATTTCCAAGAGATGAGAGAGTTTTTGCCTTTCTCGTTTAAATCTCAAAAGAATTCCAGTACAAACAGTAATCAAAAAACTATTTGTATCACAGGAAAATTATCTTCTTATAAAACTAAAGCAGAAGCCTACAAATCATTAGAAGAGGCGGGCTACACACCAGTAGAGTCTGTGACGAAAGCC
>Ga0208800_1000115_pt1 | contig 13412 bp, 17 predicted proteins | sample ColrivemetaGS541_FD_187619 | JGI IMG/M metagenome (GOLD analysis project Ga0208800, IMG submission 187619) | Estuarine microbial communities from the Columbia River estuary - Freshwater metaG S.541 (SPAdes) (version 2) | ecosystem: Environmental > Aquatic > Marine > Intertidal zone > Estuary ...
GGTACATTTCCACAAACCGAGTTGGAATAGGGGGGTTCACCCAAAAAAACAACAATCCTGTTAAGATGCCGCCATGACAAATCGACTTCCACCTGAATTGCACCTTGTACACGGCACAAAATCCGCGCACAAAGGCGGCGCATTGCCTGAATCTGTTCGCAAGCGTGTACCAAAAGCCGAATGGCTAGACAACCCTGACGCATGGGACAGAAACGCATTTGTTGCTGAAACGTCTGAGTTTCTCTGGGAAACATATGGCATTGGCTCTGACCAAGACAAACACGTTTTAGCGGCACTTGCAAACCAAATGGATATTTACATCAAATGTATGAAAGGCGTTGCCAAAGGCGGCATCATTACGCAATTCAACAACGGCGCAACTGTTGGCCCAAACCCGTTTTTAACTGCTGGTGACAAAGCGTTAAGTCGTGCGATTGTTTTAATGAATGAACTTGGTTTAACACCTCGCGGTCGCCTTGCTACCAATAAGCAAGAAGGCGGCAAATATTCGCGACTGCTTAACGGCCCATGAATTACGAAGATGGCATCATGTATGCCGTGGATGTTGCCAAAGGCAGAATTCCAGTTTGTCGCAATGTACGCTTGGCTTGTCAACGATTTTTAAATCAACTAGAAGACCGCGCATGGGCTTGGGAATTTCATATTCCTTACGTTGAGCATTTTTTAGAATTCGCTCAAACACTGATACACACCAAAGGCCCAGACGCTGGCAAGCCGTTATTGCTTGAACCGTTTCAGCTTTTTATCATTTGCGCCATTTATGGGTTTAGAAACAAGCGCGACCCAAAAACGCGCATGGTCACTGATGTCATTGTGTTTATTCCGCGTAAAGCAGGAAAATCTACGCTGACCGCGGTCATCGCTTTGTATGAACTGCAATGGGGCGAAGCTGGCGCAGAGGTTTACACATTGGCAACCACACGCGACCAAGCAAGCATTGTTTTTGATGCTTCTAAAGGTTTTGTGGAAAATATGCCACACGATGTTGCAATGCTTTACAACGTACAGCGAAATCAAATAACCAAAACAGGCGACAGTCAAACCAAATTTAAAGCGTTAAGCCGCGACACCAAAAAGACAGGTGACGGCATGAATCCATCCTGCGCCATCATTGATGAAGCCGCACAGATTGTGGACAGAAACGCTATTGAAGTTTTGCATTCGGGCATGGTTGCGCGTAAAAATCCATTAAGGGTTTACATCACCACAGCCAGTTTTACAAAAGACACCAAGTTTTTTGAAGATATGCAGATGCTGGAAAATATGCTGACGGGCGAAGCCACCGACAATCCGCGTTGGTTCGGTCTGCTATATGGGCTTGACCCTGGCGATGATTGGCGAGATTCAAAAACATGGGCAAAAGCTAACCCGATGCACGGCATTAGCGTTTATGAAGATGCGATTGCTGAACGCGCAGAACAGGCAAAACACAAACCAGCCGCACTGAATGAATTCCTTTGCAAGACGCTTAACATTTATGTAAGTGCAAACTCTGCTTGGCTTGACCGTGAATATTGGGATGATGACCGTGCGCTAATTAAAACAGAACGCGCACCAGAATCGGTTTATATTGGTTTTGACTTGGCGGCAACCCGCGACTTGAATGCTGTGTGTACGCTGAAACGATTTGCTGATGATGACTATGAAGCTGAATTTAAATTCTTTTTGCCTGAAGATGGTTTAGAACTTGTGCCAAAACATTATTCTGATATTTTTAGGGTTGCAGTTAACAGCGGCATTTTGCACATCACGCAGGGCAATGTGATGGATGACCGTGAAATCAGTGATTACATCATTGGGCAAGCCGCCAAATACGATGTTAAGGAAATTGGATTTGACGCATACAACGCCGCCAGTTTGGTTGCGCGGTTACATGAAGCTGGTTTGCCTGTTAAGAAAGTCGGGCAAGGCATGGCGGTGTTAAGTAACCCAAGCAAGCACGTTGAAAAGCTGATTATGAATTACGGTGTTAAGCATGACGGCAATCCATTTGTTGGATGGCAACTTGGGAATTGCGAAGTCTATGTGGACGTAAATGGTAATGTTAAGGTGCGAAAAAATGAAAATGACAAATCTGCCAAGGTTGATGGCATAATCTCGCTCATCATTGCGATGCACTGTTCACTGGACAATCCGACAATGAGTGGTTTTGGATTCCGCACTTTTTAAAGGTGAAACATGGGAATTTTTGATAGATTCATTGGCAAAGGTAAAGATTCCAAAGAATCCAATACACTTTTTGGTCAAACTGCGCTTGGTAACAATATCGTTTACCAAGGAAATAATAAGAATGCGACAGTAAATACGCAGATTCTGTACGTCACAACTGCCAGTAGCACCAATGCTGGTCGGCCTGTTGATACGTCAATGCTTACGCGAAACAGCACAGTGATGTCATGCGTGGGTGCAAAGGCAAGAGCAATGTCTCAACTGCCTATCAACATCATGGCATTGGCTGAAGATGGCACATACGTCAACGCATTAACTGACCCATCAGTAGGTGTACGCGATAAAATCAAAGCCAAGCAAGTTTATTCTTTGCTGACAACACCAAATAATTTTCAGAGTGCCTACGAATACTGGTATCAATGGATGATGTGGCATGAGCTTCTCGGTGAAGCGTTCACGCTGTGGTGGAGAAAAGACCAGAACGACCCAACACAGACACCGCTGGAAATGTACGAATTGGACAGCACGTTAATTGCGGTCACCATCACGCCCACACGTTACCCAAGCTATCGCCTGTCAACGCCAAGCTACGGCTTTAACAAAGAAGAACCACTTGCGGCGCATCAAGTTATGCACTGTAAGGATATGGCATGGCAGGGTTCAGCGGGTTTTAATAAAGGCATATTGGCGGCTGAACTTGTTGGTCTTGACCAAGACATTGACCTGTACGCCAATTACGTCATGCTTAATGGCGCAAAGCCAAGCGGAATGTTCATCACTGAGAATGTGATTCCAGATGCCAAGTACAAAGAAATTTCCGCACGACTGAAAGAAGCGTGGTCAAGCATGGTCGGCAGTCAGCAAACGGACAAAAGCAAGCCGGGTCAAGGAATGTTGCTTGACCAAGGCATGAAATACGAACCGTTGAAAATGTTAAGTTTGCAAGACACTGACCTTGCCAATTTAAAGATGCAGACCATGAAACGCATTTGTGGTTTGTACGGCGTACCACCCGCAATGCTTCACATTGGCGACCAGAAATATAACAACACGCAGACCATGCTGGATGAGTTTTACAAATCCACCATGTACCCAATCATTGTTAACGTACAGCAAAAACTCAAGGCATCATTGTTCAAGGGTTACCCAAATCTGTGCGTGCAATTTGACACGCAAGATTTCCTTAAGGGCGCACCACTTGACCAGATGAATTATGTTACTGCTGGTGTTGATGCTGGCATCATGACACCCAATGAAGCGCGTGAATATTTGGGCAAACCAAACATAGATGGTGGCGACAAATTGGAAAAATCGGGTGGTAAATCTGGTCAAATTGCTGGTTCAAGCCCACAGGACACCGGAGGCGGTGGCGGCAATCAAACCAAGAAGATGAACATTGGCAAATAAAATGACTACCATTTTTCAAAAAGTGGTAGGATTATTGGAAGATTACAAACCTAGAGGGAAGCCGCTTCGCGGCAGACCGCCCAAAACAATACAAGACATTGACCGAACAAAAGTCGATGAGGTAATTCATGACAAAAAACTTGATGATGGTTTGCGAAGCGAAACTGGTAACAGAAGCACCGGACGCAAACAAAGAACCAACTGGCAAGATTGAAGCGCGAGTCACCACATGGGGCGCACGTGAAGGCGCAGATGGTCGCAAATTTAATTATCAGCCCGAAGGCTTCATGGATTGGGCAAAGTCATTCAGCACAGAGGGAAAACCACTGCCGATGTTTTTGAATCACGCCGCTGATTCAATGCCTGTTGGCGAATGGCATTCATTTGAGTTTGATGATGATGGCATGACCGCATCAGGTCGCCTGTACATGAACACCACTTCTGGTTCTGACCTGTATCAAATCATGACTGAATCGCCCAATATGTTTGGCGGTGTTTCAATCGGTGCATACGCTGAACAATACCAATGGGTAAAAGAAGATGGCACACCCATGACTGTTGGCAGTGATGACCCTTATGAAGATGGTTATTTTCAAATCACCAAAGGCGGCTTGCGTGAAGTCAGCGTGGTGATGTACCCGAACAACCCACAAGCAGAAGTTTCTAAGTTGGAATATTTCCGCGAAGATGGTTCTGCCAATTTAAAGAATTTGGAAAAGGCTCTGCGCGAAGCAGGGATTTCCAAAAAAGATGCGGTCACTTCCGCATCTGTATTCAAGAAAGTTTTGGAATTGCGTGAAGTAATCCAAACACCTATTGAAACTGCGCCACAACAGAGTGAGTCCGATGTGGATGTGACCGAAGCTGACATTCTCAAAGCATTAGAAATGCGCGAGTTGTCTAAATCCCTAGATAAACGACTGAAAGGTTAATCATGTCCCAAGCAATCATTGAGAAGCTGGACGCTATCGAAGCTAAACAAATCGAAGCAGTCTCAGCAGTAGAAGCAAAAATCCCTGAAGCTATTGCCGCCGTGCAAGCTGAAATGGCTGAGAAATTCTCTGCCTTTGAAGCAAAACTGGCAACTGTTCAAGCACCCGCAATTATTCGCGCACCAGCCAAAACTGTTCGCAGTGATGTCAATCGTGCTGTGAAAGAACAAATTGCAAACTATTACAAAAATGGTCGTGCAGTTGAAAAAGAACTGAAACTGTTTGAAGATGAAAGCCAATACGATGCGTACTTGCGCGAAGCCTCCGCATTGACTGCTGGCGGTAATAACCAAGGTGGTCGTACAGGTTATGACCCTACGTTTGTTGCTCTGCGTCTGGCTAACCCTATGCGCGGCATTTCTCGCACTGTTGCTACTGATGGTTCTTCATATCAGTTCCGCATCAAAACGGGTAACGCTGGCGCGGCTTGGGGATATACCATCCAGAACAACGGCTCAACTACCACTGAAGACACTTCAATTTGGCAACTTGTGTTGCAAGATTTGAACGTCCAATTCCCAATTCGTACAGCCGCGCTGGATGACATTGATGGTTTGGAAGCAAACGTGGTCGATGATATGTTGGTCGAGTTCTCACAGAGCGAAGCCCTGTCAATGGTGCAGAATAATGACCAAGCGGCAATGTCTGGCACTAACCCCTACGGCGGCACAAACGGCTTGCGTGGTCTTGACCAATACGCTGGTTCAAATGCTACCTACACAGGCGGCACAAGTTCTGTAGCGGCTTTGGGTACATCAGGCACAGGTTCAACCACAGGCTTGCACAGCTTGGCAACCTATGACCAGTTGACATCAAACGTGAACACTGTTGGCGCAAATGCCATCCAGTACAAAGACGTTATCAACCTCATCTACGCATTGCCACAGCAATATTGGACACCGAACGCTAAGTTCATGGTCAATCCAATTTTGGCTCAAGCAATTCGTGGTCTGCAAGACACCAATGGTCGCCCAATCTTCAATTCAGTTGAGTCACTGAATCCTGATGGCATCATCGGTCAACTGTTGGGCTTTGATGTTGTAATGAACAAGTACTTGGACAACCCGTCACAAGCCACCACAGGCTCTGCTGGCACTAACAGCTTGTACCCTATGTACTTCGCTGATTGGAGTCGCTTCCATACAATCGTAGACCGTTTGAATATGGTTATGCGCCGCTACGACCAGACAGCCCCCGGATTTATCACGTTCTATGGTGAAAAGCGTTTGGCTACATCTGTGCGTGACCCGAATGCTGGTGTGCGTTATCGCTCTACTGGCACATCAACCTGATTGTTGCCTTGGGTGGGGGCGTTTTGCCTCCACCCTTTTTTCTGCAACCTTATTTGGAAACACCATGAGCATCACTGAACGAATCCTGACAGGCATTAAACAGACTTTAGAAACAGGCGACAAAATCAATATTGATTTGCGCGAAGCATCTGCCCTTACAGGTTCAGGCAGTAATGTTGGTGGACGCACATTATTTGATGACGCATTTGCGGCATTGCGTTTTGCAAATCCTATTCGCCAAGCGGCAAGAACTGTTGTTCGCTCTGGACAAAGTGCGGTGCAGTTTGTTGCAAAAACTGGTAACGCAACCACACAAGCAAACCCTTGGGGCTATACGTTCACGCCTGACAGCGGAACACCCGGCACAGACACAAGCATTTGGCAGTTGCCTACTCGCGTGATTACGGCACAGTTGCCTATTCGCAGTGCGGTGTTGACTGATGTAAATTATTTAGATGAAACTTTGGTTGAAGATTTGGCGGCTGAGTTTGGTGCGGCTGAAGCTGAATCCATGATTATCAATAACGACCAAGCTGGCTCAACTACCACCACAACAGGTGGAACAAACGGCTTGCGCGGTTTAAATATGTACACCAGCGCGGCGGCTTCGGCTTTTGGCACAAGTGGCACAGCAATCACAAACGGCATCCACAGCATTGCAACATATACACAAGCGGGGGCGGCAGTTGCTTATACTGACATCACCGATATGGCGCGTTTGTTCCCTGCTCAATATTGGACACTGCCCGGCACAGCATGGATGATGCACCCGCAGACAATTCATGAACTACGCAACTTGGGCGCGGGAACTGCAATCAAGCAATTTGCTGAAGTCGGTGATGGCGATGGAGGTGCTGTTGTCTATATCTTTGGATTCCCTGTGATTCCAAACCCGTATATGCAAACCACAGGTTCAGGAAAATTCAACATCTATTTGGCGAACTGGCCTCGTTTTGTCACCATTGCTGATGTGGAAGAAATGACCATTCAAGCGTTTGACCAGACTGCGCCCGGTTTCATCACCCTATACGGCGAGAAACGTCTTGCAAGTACTGTGCGCGACCCGTTTGCTGGCATTCGTTTGGTTGGTGTCTAAAAATGCCTGTTGACCAACTTGGCTATTTAAACATTGGTGCGCCGACCCGCAATCCATTCAATTACGAAAAGATTGAACAGATTGCGCGGGATAACACGACCGCATGGTTGACGTTGGCTGAAATACGCCAACAGTTAAACTTGTTTGGTGACACAAGTCAAGACACATACCTGAGCAGTCTGGAATTGGCAACTCGCCAAGCCATTGAAGATTATTTAGGCATGAGCATTTTTGCCACAAGCTATCGGGTGTATTACAACGCGGCAAGTTTGTACGGCACACCTTTATCTTTGGATTTGCCAGAGGTATCGCAGAACAATTCCACTCCAGCAAGCGGCGTGACCATCACGAATGTTAAGTATTACAACGATGCAACACCGCCTGTTTTAACGACCGTTGACCCTGCAACATACTACTACGACAACAGCGGCAACAAAGTAGTCTTGCAGACGCTACCAAGCGATTTAAACAGCAATATGACCAGCCCTGTGTCATGCGAATATGTCGCACCCGCCAACCCGATTGCCGCATATCAAGTTGTTAAGCAAGCTGGATTGCTGTTGTTCACGCACCTGTACAACAATCGAAGTGATACAACCGATGGAAATGCCAAGCCGATTCCTTTTGGCGTGGCTACATTGCTTCGCAGTTACAAACCACTTGTCATGTGAGGTAAAACATGGCAATCGCACGATTTGAAAACATTGCGGTTAACACTTTGTCGTTTAGCGCAAGTGACTTTGGCGAACAAAGCACAACACAAACGCTTTGGTTTAACACTCGCGCAAGGGTTCATTCCGTGGCAAATCATGTAAAGATTGCCGACAAATACCGTGTGTATTCGGACATTGTGCAAATGACTTTGAACTACACGCCCAATTTGAAAATCATCATTGACAATCAGAATGCTTATTCAATTACTTGGCGCGGTTTTGATTGGCGAATTGACAATGTGCGTGAAGCGGATGACCGCATGACCGCCATGCTTATGTGTGTACGCAATGACCCTGTGGTGGCTGTCTAATGGCTACACAACAGAATCCGGTTCAATATGCCAAGGCAATTCAGTATCAACTAAACAGCATTGTCACGCCTGTGCCTGTGTACGCAACCTTTAACCGAAATTTTGCGATTGAACCAAAGTTTCTAACTTGGATGTTAAGAAATGTTCACCAAGAAGTATTTACTGGACAAACTCAATCAAATAAAAGCATTGACCGTCCGACTTTTCAAATCAGTATTTTTACGCAACAAATAGAAGATGGTTTCACAATTTCCAATCAGATACTACAATCCTTGCATGGGTTTAGCGGTTTGTTTGGTGGTGCGACCAATGGCTTTTGGATTGCCAAAGCAGATGTGACTTGGCTCTACAACAGCTACGACAACGATGACAAACTGGCGCAAGTCTTTCTAGACTGTACGCTTGACATACCAGTATAAGACAAGTTCAGCAATCAATCGGAAGGAAACAAAATGCCTTTACCAGTCAAAGTTTTACCGGGTTTTACGGCATCGCTGTATGTGCAACCCACATCAACACCAACACCATTGACCACCGCACAATTGTCGTTGATTGCAAGCGTTTCTCCGCTTACTATTACTGGCAATTTGTTAACAGTGGAAGCTGTGCCTGTTTTTGGGCAGGATGATGCAGTCGCTTCATTCGGTGTTGCTGGCTCACGCCAATCGGACAAGTTGCCGACACAAAGCGCACCAACTTCAATGACAATTACTGTTGCTTGGAATCCAAGCGATACAGTGCTGTTATTGATACGCGCTGACGCATATAGCGGCCTCATAGACCGTACTTATGTGGTTCAAGCTACCGATGGCACAGGAACGGTCAATTACGCCTTTAATGCTCGCGTAGGGCAGTTCCAGATTGATTCGCAACCGGGTGCAGAAGCAAAAGCAGTTTTTACTTTGCATCCCCGTGGCAATCAGTATGGTTGGACAAACACCGCTTAATCAGGAGAATCAAACATGGCATTACCATCAAAAGTTTTACCCGGTTTTGTTGCATCAATGTGGATGCAGACATCAGCTTCACCGTTCACCACTGCAAACTTGGCGGTGTGGACAGCGCAAGTCGCAACATTGGTTGGCACATCCGCTGGCGGTACAGGCGCATCAGGTACAGCCTTGGCAACGATTGAGGCAGTCCCTGTCTTTGGTCAGGATGACGCGGTAGCGAGCTTCGGCGTTGCTGGTTCACGCCAAAGCGACAAATTGCCAACGCAATCTGCACCTACATCATTGACCATTACAGCCGCTTGGAATCCATCGGACGCTGGCTTGTTGTTGGTTCGTGCTGACGCTTATTCTGGTCTTGTTGACCGGACTTATGTGATTGCGGCTTACGATGGAACGAACACTGTGGCTTATGCTTTTAATGCTCGTGCTGGTCAATTCCAGATTGACTCACAGCCCGGCGCAGAAGCAAAGGCTGTGTTCACCCTCCATCCTCGCGGCAACCAGTACGGCTGGAGTAACTCCTAATGAAAGTCGCTGACGCTGTTGAAGTGTTGGCGACCACTTACCAATCCTTAGATGCAGTGGCACAAGGGTTGGAAGTGAAAGCCAGTGAAGTGGCAACGGCTCTTGCCAAGGCAAAACCTGACACCGTGGAGTTTGTTTGTTTAACAGTACTTGCACGATACAACCCTGCTGTTGAAACGCAAACAGACACACCGGAATAAACATGACAGACACGACAATACAGAACACGCAGGACTTGCTAAGTTTTCTTGTTCAACAAGCGGATACACGCAAGGATTGGTTTGGGTTCACTCAGCAAAAAATGACTGCCGTAAGTCTCGCGCATGAGATTGCGGCGCGTCATGCTGACAAAATGACACCTGATGAAGTGGTGGAATACGCCAAAGAATTAAATGAATTATTGTTCCATCGCTTGATTAAACCCGGCGCATGGAGAATTTGAAATGGCAACAGTCAGTTTCAAAATAGAAGGTTTAGATAATGTTTTGCGTAATTTTGAAGAAATTGCAGAACAAATTGGCGACAAAAAAGCAACCAGCAAAGTGCTTGTTCCTGCTTTGCGTGAAGCCATGAAACCTGCTTTAAATGCTATCCGTAGTAGAGCACCAAAAGACACAGGCGCATTGGCAAATAATTTATGGATTGAAGCACGCCGACCAAACAAGCGCGACAAGCGTTCTTTGTATGTGCGACCGGGTGATACAACCATTGCATTGGTCACTACAAAAGCGTTTCCTAAAAAACTAAAAAAGAAGTTTTATGCCGACAATGCGGATATGACATCAGCACAAAGGGCAAAAGCATTTAAAAAGTTTGCTTTGTCAACTGGCTTCCCTTATGATGCAAGGGCAGTTGCTCAAGAATTTGGTTCAGCAAGAAATCCAGCACATCCATTTATGCGCGTTGGTTTGGAAGCGGCAAGCCCAATGATATTAGAAAGCCTAGGAAAAATTCTTTCTTACCGGATTGACAACTACAAGATGAGATATTTAGGTTATTAAACAAGGACAAAACATGACACGATTGACAGATGCTTTTGGCGAAAAGTACAAAGAAAACAAAAACAAATTATTTACTCGCAAATTTGATTTAGGCGGTCACACTTTTAAAGTGCGTATTCCTTACGTTCACGAATCAGATGAGATTTACAAACGCATCAACGAACCAGATGCAACGCGCATAGAAGATGCTTATAAACAAATTACTGAACCGTTAATGGCATTCAAAGACACTGATGCTGGCTTTGTTTTTACTGATGATGATGTGCAAATTGAAGGCCGTTCAATGCGTGAAGCGGCAAAACAAAAAATTCAAGTTGAAATAAAAATAACCGAATTCATTAAATTGCTTGTGCCAGAACAAGATGGCGCATCGCTTGATGATTTGACATATCAAGAAATTGAAGCTGAATTTCCAATGGCTGTGCAAATGCAATTGGTGGAAAAAATCACCGAAGCAATCAGCCCGACATACAAGGAAACAAAGGGAAACTGATTGGCTCATTGAGAGGTCAAGTCATCACCGCGATGATTTTCAATGGGCATACACATGAAACAATAGCGGAACTGGACGATGTGACAATGGCTCAATTACAGACAATGTACGCAGATGGTTTGGTGGGCAATCAAGGTTTGCTTAACATCCTTGGAAGCCTAACCAATGGCGTGTTTAATTACATGAGGTCAAGCAATGCGCCAGCTTATAAACTAGCCAACATTCTTGGTAATGCGTATGATTACCTGTACCCGCCATTGACTGAAGAACAGAAAAAACAGCAAGCCAATGAGCAATTGCTGATGTTCATGAGTCAAGCACCGGGCTTTTCACACGATAAATTCGGGATAAAACATGGCGAATAATGTCGGTCGTTTAGGCGTTGTCCTTGGTTTAAATTCAGCCGAATTCGTTGCTGGAATTGAAAACGCAAGCAAAAAATTAGAACAATTTGCAGACAAAGCAATTATGGCTGGCAAAAATGCCGCAATTGCATTAACTGCGGCGGCTGCGGCATCATTGAAATATGCTGATGACATATATGAAACTGCCAAGGCAAATGAAGTTGCTATAGACACCATTGTCAAAATGAAATTGGCTTTAAATCAGTCAGGCGGCGCGGCAGAAAACGCAACAAAATTTATGTCATCTTTTACCGCTTTTGTGGATAAGGCGGCTGGTGGTTCTTTTGAAGCGCAAAAAACATTTCAAAAATTAGGTATTTCATTAAAAGACATTGGCACTATGTCAATGGATGCTTTGCTTGCCAAAACGACTGCTGGATTGGCTCAACAAGCGGATGCCATTACCCGCAATGCAATGGCTATGGAAATGTTTGGTAAATCAGCCAAAGGCGTTGATATGCTGGATTTTACAGATGGCATGGCGGCAACCAATAAAGTTACCGATCAACAAATAAAAGGCATTCAAGAAGCTGGCAAATTTTTTGATTTGTTGGGTAAACAAGCGCACAACACCGCAATGACGTTTACTGAAATACTTGCGCCAGCAATGACCAAAATCAATGAATTGCTTGATGGTTATGTAAACAAAAACAGAGGTGTAATTGATACGCTTCATGATGCGTATAACAAATTTTTCCCCGGCATGATTCGTGAACGTTTGCCGTTGTACATGAGAAAAACGCCCGGCGGTGATCGTGGCATTGGTTTTCCCATTGATACAGAAGATGCGGTTAGAGAAACAAAAAAAGGGCGCGATCCAGAAGAAGAACGCCAAAAAAGAATTCTTGAGCAAAGAAGAAAATTCACCGAAGAAATAATGAAAGAGAATGAAAGGGTTGCTGAAAAACGTTATCAAGCATCAATTAAACAATTGGATGCAGATGCAAAAATAATGCACCTTGAAGAACAGCACCAAAGCCTTTTGGAAAGCAACGCGCTGGCATATCGTGAAAGTGAACGTGTTCAAAATAAGCAATTGGATAATGAACGTGAATTATTTCTTGTTGGTACGCAATACAAAGATTTGAAAGCATACGAATTGAAATATGCTCAAGATATTGTGGCGATTCGTCAAAAATATGCAGAACAAGAATATCAAATCAAAATGTTAGCAAACGAACAAAAACTTTCAGCAGAAGAAGAAAAAATTGCCATTCAAAACAATAATGAATTGCGCCAAAAATCTATTGATCAAGCGCGTGAAGTTTTGGAAGTATCACGCAAAGAAACAGAGGGATATTTTAATGAGGGCATAGCTAAAGGCTTCCAAGAATATGTGCGTTCTATTCCAACTGAATTGCAAATGGGACAGCAAGCGTTTATGTCTGTCATGAATAATATGGATGCCGCATTGCAAGATTTTGTTCGCAATGGAAAATTTAATTTCAAAGATTTTGCAAGAAGCGTTATTCAAGATTTGATGCTTATTCAAATGCGTATGCAAATGATGGGCTTGATGAAAATGGCATACAACGCATTGGGCGCGGGAGAAACACCTGTTAATTTAGGCGGCATGGGTTCAGCTTATGGTGGCGGCATAGCGGGTGCATTTGCTGATGGCGGTAGTCCTCCTGTGGGTGTTCCATCTATTGTTGGTGAACGTGGCCCTGAATTGTTTATACCGCGTTCCGCTGGCACAGTCATTCCAAACAATCAACTTGCCAACGCAATGGGCGGTGGTCAGACTGTTAACTACAATGGCCCATACATTGCAAACATGAGTGCCATTGACACTCAAACAGGTGTTCAATTTTTGGCGAAAAACAAACAGACAATTTGGGCTTCGTACCAATCAGCAAATCGTTCAGTTCCAGTATCGAGGTAAAACATGGCAGTTCCAAATACATTTGCTTCAGCAACGTCACCGATTCCACTTGCAAATCTGGATGCAAACTTTGCCTACTATGATGCGGCACTTAGCGCATCAGGTGCAAACTTAGTTTTCCAAGGGTTGCAAGCCACTAAACAAACTGCG
>Ga0208800_1000116_pt1 | contig 13291 bp, 6 predicted proteins | sample ColrivemetaGS541_FD_187619 | JGI IMG/M metagenome (GOLD analysis project Ga0208800, IMG submission 187619) | Estuarine microbial communities from the Columbia River estuary - Freshwater metaG S.541 (SPAdes) (version 2) | ecosystem: Environmental > Aquatic > Marine > Intertidal zone > Estuary ...
TCTAACATTGAGTCTTTCAGCAGATGCTGCAGCAACACGCTCAGCGGATGCTTGTGCAGATCTGAGAAGTAATTGGGTGTTCTTGATCATGACGTCTGCTCTTAAACCATCTTCGAGAAGTTGGCCTGCATAATCGTCAGTCTCATTGGAATTGATAATTCCAGCTAAAGCTAATTTGGTTGCACAGGAATAAGCTGCCTTAATTCTTGCTGTATCAACTGAAGAAACAGTTGTTTTATTGATGGCATCAAGGCCCTTTTCTACAGCTGTCAAACCAGCATTATCTTCAACGTTCTTCACTGCAATACCAAGATCACCTTTCGGTGCTTCTTGAGCTTTAACAGTCTTGGCACAGTTTTCACACTCAGCCATTTCAGCTTCTCTTGCTGTCATTGATCTAGAGTTGCCACACTGTGAACACTTGTAAGCTTCTTTCTTTTCTGATGAATGATTTTCTTCTGAATGCATGTCTTTGTAAGCAACGGTTGTTTTACGTGCTTGAAGATCCATTTCAGATGGAATCTCAAAACCTTTCAATTTAGCTTCGCCTGTAGTAGGTACTACACCGTCCATTTGGTCCCAATCGACTTCATACTCAAAGTCTGAACTTGTGCCTTCAGAACCTTCGAAACCAACAGCATCCATAGAATCCTTTAATTGAAGATTCTTAGGGTTTTTAGTAGGAACCTTAGTCTTAGCGAAATCAGGATTTTCACCCTTCATTGAGTTTTCGCCTTCCAACTTCATGGTTGGGTACTTCATTTCACCTGGATACTGATTCATTTCATTGCTGTGTTTAACACTGCCTGACGCCTCAACATGCTCCTCTTCAGAAGCAAATTTGCGAAGGATCTCTTCTCTCTCCGCACGGCGAGCAGCTAATGATTGTCTATTCATTTTGTTGTCTCTCCTGCTATTTTTATGCATTTGGCTCTCATCGGAATTATCTTCCATATCATCATCATCTGAATCCATTTCCATTTCTTCTGACATATCGTCATCTTCCATGTCCATGTCATCATCAGAATCATTTCCGCCTAATACCCTGTCAAGCGCCTCTTGCACTGCCTTTTGTGCGGCGTCAACCATATCAGCGGGAACTTCAATTTCAAAAGTTGCGATATCGTTATCTTCTACTTCGCTTGCTTCTTCTTCGTCATTATCAATTTCTAAATCGTCAGCGCCATCAAATGGCATTTCGTTCTCATCGTCGTTTTTCATTTCGTTTGCGAAGTCTGCAGTCTCTTCATGGCTGTCATCAAGATTTAAAAATCCACCAGACTCTTCCTTCATAAAACCTGCCTCTCTTGCAAGATTTGGAAGATACTTTGCTCTGATAGCTTTAGCAACTGCAATTGCTTCACTATTATTTAGTGATGCAGTGCGTTTCATGTCTGCTACACACGCTTGGAAATCTTCTCTATCGGTTGCTTTCAATTCGGCTAAACGAAGAGCGGCAAAATGATCTTGAATACCAGCTGTCTTCTTATTGTTTTTCATTTGTTTGTGCTGCTTCCCTCATTTATTCACGCTCAACTACTCGGCAAAGTAGTTGATATTAGTAAATACTTTCTCAACAAAAGTATTTTTTTCCTGCTTTAGTTTTTACTTTTACAGTAAAATGGGAGACTATTTATTCGATAATCTCCCATTTTTCAATTATTTAACTATTAATCAATCCAAGTAATTGTTACATCAAGTTTGCTTGGATTATTCTTGTTTTGTGCAACTGTGGTTTTGGAAATATTTCCACATGAATGGCAGAAAGAAGTATCCTTAACTTTGTTCGCTTCTCTGTTGCCACACTTAGGACATACCATACCAATTGGAAGTTTCTTAGAAGCAGTTCTATTAAATCCTTCCTTAGCTGTTTCAAGATAGACATCAGCATCAACTGTTGCAGCCAATCTAAATAAGCCCTTAACTGAAGCTGTAGCTGGTAATCCTGGCATTCCTGGAGCTGGAGGAGCTGCTGGTGCTGGAGCCGGTGCGCCCATTGGACCACCAACAGGAGCGCCTGCTGCGCCTAAAGCATCCATACCGCCAAGTTCGCCCATTTCGCCTTCAGGTGCTTCGTCTTCACCCTTCTTAGCGCCTTGGCCACCTGTGCCATCAGAGATAAGTTTAAGAGACATTTGAATCTCATATGTTGATCCACAGGAATTACAGGAACCCTTGGATTCTGCAACGTCTACATCATCGGATCCACAAACTGGACAAACTGTACCCCATGGTTTCTTATCACCTGGTTCAGCCATTGCATCAAGATCTTCGCCACCCTCAGCACCTGCACCAGCTGCCATTGGGTCTGTTGTCATGGCAGAAATACCAGGACCACCAAATGCACCAGCATCCATGCCCATATCAGGAGCAGCTGGAGCGCCCATTCCGGCACCCATGCCACCACCAGGAGCAGACATTTGAGCAAATCTGCTTAAGATTCTGCTTCTTCTTTCATTTCTAGCCATTCTTGCTTCTTCTGTCATAACAACAGGAGCTTCGCCCATTTCTTCAGGACCAATTTCAGTTCCAACAGTAGGAACTTCAGGTGTGCTTTGAGCAGAGAATGTCTTAGATGTTCTTGATGAAACAGTGGCTGTAATATCACCATATGCTGATACATTAAGATCTGTAAATGAGAAAGTATTTGGATCTACTGTAAATCCATTACCTTGAAGAACTTCCATTGCCTTTTGTCTGAAAGCATCTTCAAATCCCTCATCATTTGGTTTTAAACCATCAAGATCTTCTGTTCTACATACAAATCTGATAGAATCGGATGTTTCATGAGTAACTTGCATTGCTGCAGTTCTTTCAGCATTTTGCTTTGTTTCGATAGCCTTAACAATCAATCTCTCAGCTAATTCACCATCAGAAACAAGCTTCTTAGCAGCAGTTACAATTGATTTTGTTGAAAGGTCAAAGTTAGTTGCATAATCAGCCAACCATCCAATTACATTGCTTGAAAGGTCAGTTTTGGAAGCAACTCTTTCGCCCCAGAACTCTCTTCTGGCTCTTGATTTTAATCTTGCATTTGTTGCTGATGCAGTTCTAGCCTTATTAACTTCAGCAATTAAGTGGCCTTCATCTTCGCTTTCAATAGCTGAAGCAACATCTTCTGGTGTGCTTGCTGTTTCTTCTGCAGCCATTGCCATAGCAGAAATTACAGATTTAAGGTCATTCTTTGAAATAAGAGCATCGCCAGTAACATTGCCTCTCAAAGCAGTTCTAAGTTCTTCGGACTTTGAAATCTTAGCTTTTGCTTCTGAAGTTGTGCCTTTAGCTTGTGCCATTCTTAATTCAGCACCCTTAGTAACAGTTTCAATTGTATATTCAGTTTCGCTTGCTGCAACTCTCAATGCTTCAGCAAGATCACCTGCTGTTACAGACTTGGAAACTCTATCACCAAGTGATTCGAGAACAGCTGTTAAAGGTGAGCTGGAAACTCTTTCAGTCTTAAAGAAATCAGCCTTTGATGCAAGCTTTACACGAACATCTGTTCCTGCAGAAGCAGTGGCAATCAATTCTGGTAAAAGTTCTTCATTAGCAAGCTTAGTAGCAGCTTCAACAATTTCAGAAGGAGTGGAGTAAGAAGCAACTACAGCATGGGTGAGTGCATCTACTGTGTGAACCATAACTTCATGCGCAGGAGCGGAACCTTCAGCTCTGCAACAATCAAGTCTTTCGTTCAAGCCTTCTTCAGAAACACCCTTGTTAGCTTGTGCAACTAATTCGCCCAAAGATTCTTTAACATCAGCGTCATTTACTTTATGACCATAAAGACCAGCTGAAGTTAATGCTTCTTCGCCATACTCTACATTGTCTTTTCTTAAAGACTCTAAAGATTCTTCTCTAGTCTTATCAGCATGAGGATCTGCATGCATTGTTGCAACTCCATCAGCTAATACTTTATAAGGAACGCCTTTTCTTTCACCCTTAAGTTCAACTTCCTTAACATCTTTATCCATGTGAGGAGCTTTGATTGCAGTCTTTACAAAATCTTTAAGAAGATCTGCTGCAACTCTAGCACCTCCGCCACTCTCCATTGCGGAAAGTTGTTGTTCAGAAAGAATTGGTTCCCAGTTTGATCTATTACCATTAGTAAATCCGGTAATAGAACCATCTGTTGAAAGAACTAAACGATTACCAGCCCCATCCTCAACCTTGAAATCGATTGTAACGGCGGCTGCTAATTTTTTGCGTTGTTCAGACGCTATCTTAGCAAAATGATCCATTTGATTATTTCCCTCCGCCCTAAGAGAATGGGGCGTATTGTTTCTAATATTTTTATTTCGTTCATTAGCAACTCTAATAACGTTTTGAGTAACAGAAGCAATTGCTGTATTATCTGACAAAGCTTCCTTTAATTGAACCAAGCCTTTAGATAATTTTATAAATGAATTATCTAAAGGCTGAGTTGATGTGCTGGCAAAGACTTCTCTTCTACCATCTTTCGATGCCCAAACAAGATTATGATTTGAAGAAGCTAATGCAACAGCTCCTCCAATTCCTTGAGGTTGACCAGTAAATAATGCTGGTTCAATCATTCTTCCAACATTTCCAGCAGGCATATAATTAGCAGGAGCGGTATTAGCTGCTGGCTGGGCTTGTTGTTGTTGTGGCTGTTGTTGCAATTGTTGTTGGTTTAAGGCTTGTTGACCTTGAGCTGCTCCAACATCAATTCCATCGTCAATCATGTCTTGCATTGTTGATTGAAGATCTGCCATTGATTTAGTGATTTTGCCTACGTGAGCTAAATCAACATTGTCTTTACGTGCAAACATGTTCATCACAGCAACTTCCAAGAAGTTCAATGATAAATTAATAAGATCAAGAATATTGAGTCCTGATCTTGGGTCAATTCCTAGCGCACTCAAAACAGCTTGAACAGTAGCATTTTGACCAGCACCTTCGCCAGCCATTAATTGACCACCGATTAAAGTACCAGCATTTTGAGCTAATCTTAAAGCAGTTTTAGTGGTTGTTTCTGCTACTCTTAAACACTCTTCATATTCATGTCTGTAAACTGGATCTGATGGAGCGCCTTGTTGAGCTATGACTATGTTTGAAATTAATTCTGATGCTTTCTTTTCAGCATCTGTAGCGGCATTTAAAATATCGTCTACATCATAGATTTCTTTGATTTCACATGTATCAAAAGCGCCATCACCAACACAGGAAAGTTCAATAAACTTTAAATCATAGTTCTCTTCGTAAATAATTTTTCCTGAGCCGTTTTCTTTTTTGCCCTTCCATTTTTTAAGACAGGAACAATATTCTTTTTCTGTGTATGCTTTATTTCCACACTTTGAACAAATACCATATGCTACAGAACATCCCATAGAGACATCGTGAATTACACCTGTTCTAATGTTTCTAGCAATATCAGGATAAGCTTCTTCATCTACAAAGAAAGTACAATAAACACAATTTTCTGATTCGTCCCATTCAGCATAAACAACCATGCCTTTTGCTTGCTCAATATCATCATTCTTATGGTTTGTGTAAATTGGCACACCTTCGAATGTTTTATAAGATGGGACTTTCTCGCCTTTAACTTCAACTTCTTTTAATAATTCAGCTTTTGAAAAATAATCTCCATTGTGATTTACTGTATCTGCATCAATGGATCTAGCTCTTACCCAAAGGAGCTTAGCGTCCTTTCGAGCTTTCATTTCTTTTACGATATCGAAATCTTTATACTTTTCTAAAACTTCTGTTGGGTCTGCATACAAAGATTGTAAACCTATTTTAGCAGCCTCTCTCATTTGTGTAGAAGCAGTTTTAAGCATATGTTCTCTTGCAGTATTTCTGTCTTGTTCGGTGAGGAAACTATTAATTGTTATAGGTCCACCTATTGCTACTCTATACATAAATAAAATTTTCTCCTGCAATTGTTTAATGCTGAAACAATTTTAGACATTTACTCTTGTTTTTGTTCTCGATAAATGTTTAAAAGTCCTGTTTAAACAAGAAAACCTATCGATAACGATAGGTTTTTTGTACACATTAGAAGTGGATTAAAGTTTGATTTCGTCTGGGTTTTGAGAATCTTTCTTACCAGTCTTTTTTCTAATTGCTTGCATCACAACATTTAAAACATCTTGTGGATGGTCAGCAAGTTCCTTATCTGTAAACCTTAAAATAACCCAACCATTTGATGCTAATTCAATATCTCTTCTTTTATCTTTAGCAATTTTATCTGGATTGTTGTGCCAGATTTCTCCATCAGCTTCCACACCAATTTGTAATGTTGGAATAGCTGCGTCTAATTGATAATCCATTGTAGGACCAGCTGAATATTGAGCATACAAAGGATAAGGCAAGTTGATGGAAAGCAAAAGACCATATAATTTCTTTTCAATTGAAGTAAACATTTGTGCTGCTGGTCTTTCAACTTTCTTTGCAGCATAAACAGTCTTAGTCTCTTCATTATTTGCATAAGAATATTGCTCATATTCTGCATAAGGATTCAAACACTTAACGTATGGACCACCGAAAGGTTGTGGTGATAAAACTCCACCAAAGCCATCATAATTTTCAGGTAAAGAGCCCAATCTACCACGCCCAGAAACAGGTGATAAACTTCTTACAAATCCTTCATGTGCTGCTGATTTGAATCTTCTATTTGCAACTCTCATATTAATTAAGCTGCTATTATTTTCAATATTCTCAAAATAAAGATCATTAATAATTGTAGAAGCAAGTCTATAGTTTTGTAAGTAATTGTTAGCCATAGGCATACCACCACCACCACCTGGAGGCATACCCATACCAGCAGGAGGAGGCGGAGTCATTCCCATTCCAGGAGAACCCATACCCATGTCTGCTCCAAATCCTTGACCTGTTACTTCACCTGATTGGAATCCATTGTTAACATCAATATTTCCAAAGGCAGGATTTTGAACAAAGTTTGAACCTTGCTCAAATCTTAATCTTTCAATTTCTTGGTCTGGATCTAAACCAAATGCTTCAATAAGTGTCATGTTTGAAATAACACCATTTGAGTTTGCAGTAACAAGCATTTGAAGCTTACCAGTGTCATCTCTTAATTGAAGGTCATCAAACTTAATGGTAGGAAAGATAATTTCTTCTTGCCCTCTTTCGCCTTCTATTGTAAAGCCATTCCATTCAGATACAGGCTTAAATACACATTGCTCAACCCATCTTGCAACTTCTCTTCTGAATGTCTCTAATCTTTGAGCCATTGCAAGAAGACCAACTTGAGCATTACCATAAGTAGGACCTTCACCATTAAGAAGAGCCTTATTAAGCATTACACCGTCTAAAATCTCTTGATCAATTAGTTCGTACTCATTGGTAAGCTGCAATACTTTTCCAGAAGCACCAACATAATCAAAGTCAAATGCATGGTGAGTAACAAGAGTAAGGTTAGGGTCGTTTGCAATTGCTGCAAGCTCGTCCTGTACAGAATCTAAATCTTCTTGTGATGCTGGTCTTTGATCATTACCAACCTTCACAACTTTAACAGGAAGGATGTGTCTTTCAGCAACAATCCATTGTGACTGTCTTAACTTATCCTTATATGCTAATGTTGGAAATAATGGGCGAATTAAAGGTGTTCCATAATCTTCCCATGGGTTTGATCCGTGCTTAAAGTGATGAATTGAAATTGGTGAAAGCGGAATTGGATCACCTTTTAAAATCAATTTCTTTACATTATCAGGAATTGCATCATAATATTCTCTTGGCTGTCTTTCATTTACAATTTTGATTTCTTCCGGAGATGGCTTATATGTATACATTCCAGTTTGATCAATCATTGCTGGTGATTTAAGAACACTATCAGGATTCAATAAACATACTGATTTCCAAGTTGCACCATCATGCTTACAAACTTCGTTCTTTTCTTCATCCCAATTAGAGCCTTGACAATGTTCACAGTCAAGAGATAAGAGAACAAATGCGTCGCCTAGTAAATGGTAAACTTTGGAGATTTCTGGAAGCCATTTTTGAAAGTTCATTTTTTCAATTAGCTTTTCAAAATAGTCTTTTACATATGAAGAAGAACATTCCAACTTCCAACCAGAAAAAGGGTAGTTTGTATAGAAGTTGATGGCTGCAGCAATTTTAGGCTCATTGTTTCTCCACCAGTTAGCCCAGAGGTATACTTCACGACGAGCATTAGGGATTTGGAATGAGGTAGGAGTTAAGAAAGGAGAATAAAAGTTAGGTGCGGTGGTCATTGCATTATTGCCACCGTATTGTGATGTTTTAGAATTAACAGATGGTCCTAAACCAGTTGTAATTCTAGAAGTAGCGTATTGGCCAGAATACTCTGATGACGCTACTCTTTCTCCTGTTACATTTTGCGCTGCGGTTTTTAAAACGTTTGCTAATGTAGGTGCATTCTTTGAACTCATATTATATTTATACCCACATATAGTTAAAAATTACTAAATTAATGTTCTTGCTGATGGTGCATCGCCTTTAAAAGCAGCTCCGCTCTGTCCTTGTTGAAAGAATGAAGAATTGCTCAATCCAGTTTGCAATAAAATACCATTACCAGCTTCTTTAGATTGCATATTAATAGGATCTACTCCTACTGATGATTCTCTAGATGGTTCAAGTGCTAATTCTAAAGGAATAATATTTTCATGAAAAGGAGATTTTAATCTGTTCAATCTTGATGCTTCTTGGTCAACAACTTGGTGAGGTCTATTAATCATAAGTTCCCATAATTCTTGTTGTTGATCTTTAGAAAGTTCATAATAATCATCAAGAGTTTGTCCCATTTCTTCAAGTATATTCAATAAATCTTCATTTAATTCATCATAATTCTTGAACTCTGGTGAGTCTTTAATCTGATTAATATTTTCTATACTTTCGGATGATACAGGCAAAAGAGGAGTGGACTTTATTGCCCCTCCTCCAATGTTAGCCATTTTAAATCGGTACCACATTAGTTTTCTTCTCTTGATTCTTCTAAAATGTAATCCAATCCTAATTCTTTTGCAAACTCTTTTAAATCATCATCAGAAAATTGATGACCCCAGTTTTCACTATCATCAGCTAACAATTCTTCAATGGTTTTGTCATTTTTCTTGTTAGTTCTTTTTTCTTCAAGGGTTTCGTCAAATGTCTTTTCTTCTTTTGATGCTGTTTTGTTCAAATGATCTACTAAGCTTTTATTATCCCCATCACCAGCGTCTTTGTTAATTTCTTCAGAGACATTGATAGGGTTTTCTTTCATTTCATTTACTTTTTGAATAGTAGATTTTGATTCATCTTCTTTTCTATCGTAAAGACCAGCATTTTCTTCTAAGTTGGTTTCGATTTCTTTTTCTAAGTTAACTCTATTGTTATATTTTTCAACGAGCATATCAAATAAAGATTTCTTTTGTTCACCCTTATGTGGTAATTGATCTTCGATTGTTTTTGCATGGTCTGATTGTGCAGTTCTCTTATTTAATTTCTTATCATCTACAGTGTGTCCATATCCAACTGCAGGTAAGTCAGCTAATTGTTTTTCCATGCTGTCATCAACATTTCTATCTTCTTTTCTCAATTTAGCTGCTTTGAGATCACTGTCTTCAAACATTTTTTCATAGCCAAATTCATCTTCGTGTGTTTTTCTATCGCCATCTTTAATGTTGAGAGAATTGGCTTCATTATCTGGATGTCTGGTTGTATCAAGCTTGCTCATTACTACATCATGTGATTGAAAAGCTTGCTTCATCCATGCTTCGTAATTACATCTTACATTTCCATCAGCATCAAGTCTGGAATCAACGCAGTTCCATCTACATTTTGATGCTTCCATTGGTACAGCAGATCCAAACTCTACTTTGCCTTTAGGACACATCAAAATAGGTTCGCCATCGGTTGTAGCTAATGTTGTGTAAGCAATTCTTGTATTTCTAGGAGTTGAATATGCTTCGTACATATTTTTTGCAGCAATTGAAGCGTTAGCCATGTGAACGTATCCACCAGAACTGAGCATCTTATCTACATTTTCAAGAATGTCATACTCTTTAACACTTGCAACCTTCATAAGTTTTTCAACAGTTGCAATAGATTCTGCTTGCCATAAACCTGTAGATCTATGTGGTAAATTACTAGCGATTCTTTCCATTGTGAAAGCATCGTTTTCATTTCCTAATGCACAATTGATAGATGCAAATAAATGTCTTAATTCTTTTCTGATGTATGCACTTCTGGTTTCATGAAGAGTGCTTGCTAAATGTTTGATAGCATCTTTCATTTCTTCAGGAGCATCGATTCTAAAAATCTTAACTACATGCTTAGGTCCACCCATGTTTAGGAACTTTTCAGCTACTGGGTCGGACTTATCAAAATCACCATCTTCTAAATCGTGGAATGGGGTTTCAGGCATAGAGTGCGCTGGTGAAAATTTGCTCATAATTCCTTTGAGCATTTCTATAATTCCATTTCCACCGATAAGATTATCAACAGTCTTAGGATTGTGAGAGTGAAGTTTCATTTTTATTGTGTAATTTTTATTTTCCATTATTCTTTACCCTAAATCTAAATCCTTAAGATCAATTCCTCTTTTGGTCAATTCAGTTTTAATTTTTGAGAGTTCTTCTTTAGCACCATCTTTACTAGCAGCTTCTTTAAAGTCACCTTGAGGAGTTGTTTTTCCGTAAGCTAGTAAATCATCTAAAAAATATGCTCTTGAAATTAATTCAGGGGTTGATCTTTTTCCATGATCTGGTTTAGTATCATAATCATACCCAGCTGTTTTAACATTGGATTCTGTTGAAGACTTCTTTGTTTCTTCTTTTTTAGTTTCTTCTTTCTTTGGTTCTTCTACTGAATCTCTTTTTAGTTTCTTATTATAATCTCTTACAATATCTACAGCACGTTCAACGGTTTCATTATTCCAGATCTTTTGCTTTGCTAAGTATCTGACAATATCTTTCTTTTCAAGTCCATGATCTAAAAGTTTTCCAACTTTACCCATCAAAACACGGAAAGGATTGCCTCTTGTTTTTTTCTTTTTCTTATATTGCGCTTGTCTGAAATTGAAAGCCATTGTTTTATTTCCTGCAGTATTAGATTGTTGTGAATTTACATCTTTAATATGATTGAGTTTATTTTTCATTCTTAATGCTAATTGTTGAGGAGTTGGGTCATATTTACCAGTTGATGGATTTTTGCTTCTCTTCTTTGGATCATTAGCATATTCAATAGAGTTCATGAGTTGTGAAATCATTTTTTTATATTCTTCTCTTGTAACTCTTGGAAAAATCTCTTCTAAATCAGTTTTGATATTATCAATATTCTCTTCATTGTTTGAAAACTTATCCAAAACATCGACCATTTCTTTTATAGAAACGCCTTCAGAACCACCCATATCTGCCTGACTTCCATCTGCACCAACTTGTCTTAAATCAAGATTGTTAATGCCAGAAGCGGGATTTGATGCAATTCCAGAAAGAGAATATTTCTTATCCATATTAAATCTTATCGATATCTAAATTGATATTGATGTTGTTGTAAATGTCATGAATTGTTTGAGCCTTATTAACAGCTCTATTTTCAAGATCTTCGGTGTGGTTTTTCTTAAGTCCGAGTCTTTGCTCTCTTGACTTCTGATTCATGGCTAATCTTTGATTTTCTCTATTGTCAAGGGAATCAACATCAACCATACCAAACTGTGAAGAATATTGTCCTTCATTAGCTGTTCTTAAAACTGAATGTGCTCTATTTGAAACTACACTAGACTTTCTAATTTGGTTGAGTTGCTTTTCTTCCCATGAATTGTGTCTAGATGCTTTTGCTTCTCTTCTTTGAGCTTCGTTAACCATAGCTTGTTGGCTTGTTGATTCTTGGCTGTTCAAAAACTCTTCAGAAAGAGCAATCATATCTGGGTTGAAAATTGAAGCACTTCTACTGAGCATAGCATTCATGTATTCATCTGCAGAATATGCTTTTAAACCTGAAGTAGTTGTTCTGGCATTCATTCCTTCATCAAAATCAGATCCAGCTCTTCTAATAGAATTAAGGCCTGTAAGCTCTTCTCTATTAAAATTGTATTGTGGCTCTTCATAAACGGAAGCGCCTTGAATCTTTTCCCATGACTTAGTAAAGTTCTCAGCTGTTTTTTGATTTCCAATTGATTGTTTTGAAATCTTAATTCTGTTTTCGGTAGAATTATTCTTCAACTCAGCATATGGATCGTCAAAAGCTTCATAACTAGCGCCAACGAATTTCTTTTCAATAAATGATGGAATATTTTCTATTTCTGAAACTTTTCTGAATTTGCTCATTTTATGCATCCTATTCATTCCCAAGGTTTAATCCCAGGGCAAAAGCCCTGGGATATTTGAACTTGAGGATTTGTAATTAGTTTTTAAATAACTCGTCAACCCATTCTGGGTCGCCATAACCGAGTTCGTTCTTCCAATAATCTTTGCATCTGTTGATGTTTGCTGAGTCTAATTCAGATTCTTTGATCATACTTGCAACGACTGTTCTCTTGACACTAGGTTTCAAGTTGGAAGCCATAACTTGCTTGATTTCAGCTACCGCAGGTGCTTCTGCAACTGGAGTATTGAGCATAGCTTCTACATATTCAGCTGGGAAGCCAGATGCAATAGCCTTAGCTGCAAATGCATTCTTTGCTGAATTGTTTAAATGTTGAGCTTTGACAAACTCGGAAGTGTTCTTTGCAGTTCTGGTAGTTGCTTTCTTTGCATTGTTTGATGCAGTCTTTACAAGGTTCTCTCTGTAAGCTCTTCTTTGTGCAAGCTTAAGATTGTGTGCTTGTGCAGTCTTGATGTTATCTTCAATCTTGTTAGCAAGTCTAACTCTTCTCTCATGTCTTGCTGCGAGAATTGTATTTGCTAATTTTGTATTGCCAGATGCTAAAGCTGCTTCAACTGCTTCTGCTGATAATTGTGATGGATCATTGAAAACGATTTTTGATGCTTTCTTCTTCATCTCAGATTCTTCTGTCATTTCATCATCTTCGTCCATGTCAACGTCAGAATCATCGTCATCATCTTCTTCTGAATCTTCATCATCTTCGTCAGAATCATCTTCGTCAGTGTCTACAGCTGCCCACTTAGCGTTGACTGGGTTTTGAGCACCTTCGGCAATTTCATCAAAGTGTGATTCATACTTGCTGTGAAGAGCTTCCATAAGCTCAGCTGGTACATCACTCTTCTTCTCTGAATCCTCGCCTTCTTCCATTGCGGCAAGTCTTTGGCCAAATGCATCCCAGTTGATGCCTGTAAATACAAGTTCAGAATCCAATCCAGATTCTTGAAACTTGTTTGGGAAAATTCTATCTGCCATTATC
>Ga0208800_1000121_pt1 | contig 13050 bp, 6 predicted proteins | sample ColrivemetaGS541_FD_187619 | JGI IMG/M metagenome (GOLD analysis project Ga0208800, IMG submission 187619) | Estuarine microbial communities from the Columbia River estuary - Freshwater metaG S.541 (SPAdes) (version 2) | ecosystem: Environmental > Aquatic > Marine > Intertidal zone > Estuary ...
CTGACAAATAGATTAGATTGACTACATCTAACTTATATTCAGTTTTTTTTTTTAGTTACGAATATATAAAAGTAAACCGATTAGAGTGATCACAAAGCACGATATATATTTTTCACGATACCATCCATTCTACAAGATTTCATTATAAGTGGGACCAAGAACTCGAACCATTCTCAGTTACCTTTATCAGACATCCGTCACACCAATATCATGAATATTATGTGTACTGATGCGCCGAACATTAAACAGCCATTGCTACCGGTCACTTGCGATTGCAAGCATATCGAAGACATTGTGATACCAATGGAGCGATGGTCTATTCATATCGGTCACGAAGAAACAAATGATATATTGATCATTCTGTTCAATATTTAAAATAGATTGACTACATTCAATTTATATTTAGTATCTTCTTTAATTACGTTTACTTATAAATTTGAGTTACAACTGACTTTTAGATTGGGTTCAACCGCATCGCATTTCTCGTGCTCTTGATCGAGTGACAACGGAACACTCGGCGTGACTTCTCGCCGGTTTCCATTCACTGAATTTGTAAGTTTCTTCTAATTTAGTTCGCCCATCTAATTCTACAAGAAAAATCTTATTTTTTGGTGCTACCTGCAATGCAGTCGGAAGAAAAAAGTGTAGACGAGGATAGAAAGAAGAAATCCTATCAACCATTGGTCTTCCTCCGGCATGCACTACATCGCCTCGCAATAAAAGACATTGCCCGAATTCCATTTTCATAGCAGTAGATAAACCAGGTCCGCTCCATACGTGAAGCCAACTACCATCAGTTGTTAATGGCATATGAGCAGTCCAACCAATCCATCCATTTCTATTTTGTGTTTCGGTGATCGCTGTCAAAGGGTAATCTGTGTGAGGCACTTGTTTCGAGTAATCGTCTGTTGCCGTATATATAATACTGGCCTTTATCGATGGTAAATCGATTCCCTTTGTAGTATTGTTGAATCCACGGTTATCAAAGAAAGTTTGGAATTGTTTGGCATAATCAATACGAAGGCTTCTAAGGTGTGGTTCGTCATCGTAGCCGAAAAACAGAATCTGCTTCAAATTTGTATTATTAATAGGTTCAAATGGCGAATTTGCTTTCCGTATCAATGTTTTTACAGAAGCGGCGATTTTAGTCAATCCGACTCGGATATGATCTGGACACTCAATAATCTGAATATTTTTCGTCGTGGTAACAACAGATACATTTGTTACGAATTGTACCGGACTCTTTTTTTTTAATAGATGCTTCTGGGACGTAACGCGACTTAGTAGTCTTTTCCTTTGTTTTCCTTTTCCTATCTCTTCTTTTTTTACGCCCGCGTTAATCAACGCCTTTTCCGAACTTATCTTATTATTTGTTGCTTCGCTGTTTAATGCAAACTTCGCAGCTCTATAAATTCTTGGATCGTTCCATGCGAGCTCGACAGCTGATGTCGTAGCTACCTTTCCCTTTTTTTTAACTTTCGTCATGGTAGCGAACGAGCATTGAGCGATGTATTTTTGGTAGACTACAAAATTCAAAAATCGGAAGAGGCGAACCAATAATATCGTAGCGTCGCGGATGTCTGCGTATATGTACTGTATGTGATGTTTGCGAAGGCTGGAAAGTATCAAGACATGCACTACTACTACTCGTACTTAAACCGCGCGCAGTTTCGTGTTTATTATGCCGTGAGAGATATTGACAGGTACACTTAGTAGTATGGTATACGGCACCTGCACTTAATTTAAAATTGTAATTACCAAAACTAATATTGGTCTTTATACAACTTAATTGATTAGCTAATCGTAAGGCGTTGGTAAGCCGTTTAACGCATGGTATGTAGAGCAGGTTTTATTATTGTCAACTCCATATATTGTCTAATATATTAAACAATGTCAAATTTTGGTTACGGAGACATTTAATAAGCTAAATACTTCGTATTTGCATCTCGCGACTCGAAACCAAGGTAACTTATCGAAAAAAAGGTCGATAAGATGTCCCGATTAAAGGAAACCGAGGGAGGTAGAGAAATTAGGTTGCTAAAACAGAGCCAAGCAATTCAGGAAGGACAAATCGGGAAAATGCATGAGTGGCGAGGAATTCGGTTGGAAGGAGTTAGACAGGAATTCATAGAACGTCGAACCAGCGAAACCGAGGAAGAGAGAAAAATTCGGTTGCAACATATGAAAGACGCGAATAAAAAAGGAGTCATCAGTGAAACGGAGAGAATGGAGATACCTAATGCAAAAGCTGAAAGGAGCGAATCAGTTAGCTCAAGCCAATGAAACGGGAGGAGGAGGAAACGTTATTGCAAAAGCTGAAGGGTGACTTGGTAGCCACTTCCCAATGAAACCAAAAGTTAATAAAAACTTTTTAGGAAAAATTTCGATGCGTTAAAAATCCGCTTAACGCATAGTTTGCTCTAGTTTCCCAAAATATTTTAGATGAGTAATTTTGCTAATCTATTTAGTAAGATTAATTGTGTACGTACTGTTTAAAGAACATTTAGTATCAATTAAGTGTGGTATGTTCAATTCAAAGTAGTATTGCAAATTAACTCCACGTAAAATGTCCTAATCAAACAACTCTGAGGGAGTTAGAAATCCTATTGCAAATGCCTACTCAAGGAATTGACGAACAACAAGCCAACGAAACAGCTAAGGAGCGAAAAAACCGTTTGGAAAGGGAAAGGAAAGCAAAACGTCTAGACAATGAAACAGATGAGGAGAAACAAACCAGGTTGCAACAAGGGAAAATAGCGAAACAAAGTCAACGAACCAACGAAACGGAGGGAGAAAGGGAAACTAGGCTGCAAAATCAAAAAGAAGCGAATGCAAAACGTGTAGCCAATGAAACAGAGGAGGAGAAACAAACCAGGTTGCAACAACAAATAATATGTATGCAAAATCAACGAGCCAACGAAACGGAGGGAGAAAGGGAAACTAGGCTGCAAAAAATTAAAGAAGCGAAAGCAAAACGTCTATCCAGTGAAACCGAAGGGGAGAGAGAAACCAGGTTGCAAAAGCGAAAAGAAGGGAACCGAGAAAAAGTTGCAAATGAGACAATGGAAGAAAAAGAAGCCCAGCGCCTGAAGCGAAGAGAATTGAAACGAACCATTGTTTTGTCGAAAGAACATATAGGTGGGACAACACTATCATCAGATAGCTCCATCGAGAATACGAAAGAGTCCGTTCCAAACATATCGCAGCATGTAGAAACTCAAGAATCTCTCCAAAAAGCTTTTAGTCATCTGTTAAAAACAAAAGTGGGCGACAATGAAACGGTCTCATCAAAGACAAATTCTATATCCTTCCCATTAGTGAATCATATTCATCAAGCAAATGTTTGCGTAATATGCGACAGGTTCATTACTGGTACAAACGAGGTTAAGTGGGTGTCAAAGGAAACCCTAAAGATTCACAGAAAAAGATTTTCTGACAACACACTACCAAATGCACTTCAAAGCTGCTATAATGTGCATGATCCCGAGTTGCATGATTTGTTGCTATCCCCAAGAGCAAGGGTAACAGTGCAAGATGAGTACACTTGTTGCTGGCAGTGTTTTAGATCGTTACGGAATGACAGAAAACACAAAGGCCCCGGTAAATTTTCCATTGCAAATAAGTGGGCAATAGGCGAATTACCTGCTGAAATAATGAAACATGTTACAGAGGTTACTAGTCCTCTGTTAGCCACAGTCCGACCATATTCATTTGTCATGTCATATACAGGTGGGGCGCATAAATGTATAACAGGTTCTTGTTTATTTTATAATCAAGATTCAAGTCAAAACGTGGGCGCCTTAAACCATCACCTCAATCTAACTGAAGATCCAAGTGTTTTCGTTTTGTTAACGGGAAAGTTCACACAACACCAAAAAGATATAATAAGAAAAAGGTGTTTGGTTGACATAAATTCAATAAATATTGTTTACGATTGGTTAAGGAACCATAATCCAAGATATTCTAATTTACCAAGTCTTGTGGAGTGTCCAAAGCCATTTATGTTTGAGGAACATGAACAAACAGACAACGTTGACGAATCAGTTGACCCTACGCTCGAGAAACATGTTGAATTTCAGTATTACTTCCCAAGCCATGGCGAACCTACGGAAGACACCGCGACATTCAATTCGTCGTCGGAATTTTTGAAACAAGTTTTAGCTGGAAAGGAGCCAACGTTGATATTCGGTGGAAACAAATATGCAAAGGATTATCATTTGTCACTACCTGATGTTTTCCCACTATACTTTCCTTTCGGAACAGGTGGCGTAAGAGATGTCAAACGTGACAGCAACATCTCGGAGAGCGAATGTTTAAAGCACTACTTGAAATTGTCGCTTCCTCAATTTCAGAAGCCTGATGTTATTTTGGTTATATCTCATATGCTGTGTCGACTTGAATCCTTTAAAACAGCTACGATTCGATGCCTCACAGCATTTGGACCTGGAGATGAAAGACTTGGTGGAAAGTACTCTATGATTACGGATCAAGAAATATTAAAGTATTCGGACGTCGAAAACCTCAACGCAAATGCTGACAGCGATGGTATTGGTAAATCTCTATTACATACGATCAAGGCGTGCTGCAAAAGTGTCCCATATTCTAACGAAGCTACGATGGAAGCCAGATCAAAGTTTTTTGCCCTGTGGTACAAATTTGGACCCCCATCCATATTCTTTACAGTATCTCCAGGCGATGAATGCAGTTTTAGAGTTCAATTGTATTCGAATCCAGTGAAGCAGGAACTTCCTCTTGCATCATTAAGTCAAGCAGAATGTATAGGCGATTATTTGTTTCGTCAAAAAGATAGATTGGAGAACCCTGGTGCATGCGCCCGAGAATTTCATTCTCTGATGGAAATACTAATTGAATGCCTTATTGGCTGGGATATGAAAACCGGCAAATATACAGGCAAAGGAATTTTTGGTGAAGTGATTGCATGGGGAGATGCAGCTGAGGAGCAGGGAAGGAAATCTCTACACAGCCATATGATGTTATACATCAAAGACTTTGATCGTTTAATGACTTTACTATGGTCTGAAGATGAGGAAATAAGGTTCCGTGCGAGGAAACAAATTTTAGATTACTTTGAAAAAATTATGGGCAGCTCTTACGATTTCATTCCTCAATCATATCCGCACAAAACGCAGGAAACTCCTCAGGCTATCGATTCAACTGCCCCCAACAGTGTATTTAATAATGAAGTCATAAGTAACTGCAATGGTTTACTTGTCGAGTACCCAAAACAAAATTACAGAGACATGCGTCACAAGAAGAATTGCAGGGTGTTTAAAGGGGCGGTTGCCAGATGCGTAGAGTGCCACAAGGTTTTCACAACGAAGGATTTGGTTTGGAATGCCATTGAGTGTTGGTATAATGCTGCAAAAGTTGAATTTCCTGATTATTTCGCTGAAGACGTCACTTTTCCTTTGTCTAATGAACAAATACACATCATAGCACTACGCTTTTGTTACGATATGGATATTTTGCATTCTGAAAATTCTGCAATGAAACGAATTATACTAGCAATTGCAAACATAAGATTCAATGAACACGACTGGAAACATAAGGAGAGTTGTTTTAAGAAAAGCGTTGAATGCCGTTACAATTTTCCCAAATCTCCGAATGAAATGTTTGACTTGGTATTTGCAGAAGAAACGGCCGAATGTAATTGGTGCGTTGTGTACGGCTGCGGAAAAGACTTAAAGGCTAGAGCGTTTACAATCGAACCGAAACGGAGTCTTGGTGATTTATTTATGAATACACACAATCCAGCTGTTTCTACTCTGCTTGGTTTCAACAATAATGTTACAAGTGGTAATAGAGACGCCATGTATTATATTACAATGTACACAACAAAAAAAAATCAAGATGAAGAATGCTTTCCATTTAGAAAGCAATGCAATGCAATAGCCAAACGCATCAGAGCAGCCACAGTCATAAGTAACAAAATCCAACAGTGCGCGGATGGAAACGAAAACTTCGGCGTTATCAAGGAAGCAAATTACGGTGTTGGACTGGGTCATGTTCTCTCTGGTATTACAGCTCATTTATGGTCTTCCGTAATCAGCAGCCCAATGGCGTGGTATCAGGTTACAAATGGTAGTAGGTTTCGTTTCTCCCATTCATTTGTGACTATCCTGTTGTCTCAATTGGTAAGTTGGTTGGATGGGAAACACATTCAATCGCGGTATCGTCGAAATGGCGTTACGAAAAAGGGTTGGTTAGATTCGACGCTTTTCAATTACATATATCGTCCTAGTGAAGAAATTTACGAGGAATTATTTGAGAATATGTGTATATATGAACTTGTTTCTGAATACGACCTCACATTGAAATCGAAAGTAAAGAGGCAAATCGCCTCAAATGATCAGGATCAAGGTAGTGACGACTTCGACCAGGAAGAATTCTCGACGGAGAAACACTATTACAATTTCGACGAACATCATCCGGGATACCATTATGCCAAATTGGGAAAGCTTAAGAGGAGTAGAGTGCCTGTACTGTATTATCAGAAAGGACTTCCTGATATTGAAAAATGCAAAATTCACGACGAACATGTAAGTAGTGAGACTGAATATGCTAGGAATGAATATGCAACGGTGATGCTACTTCTATTTTCCAAGTTTCGTTTCAGAGATGATATACCAGTTTTTGAAGAAAGGTGGAACAAATTTTGTCATTTAGTTGACATGAAATTGTTGTATCCAGAAGCTCAACAAATAATGCAAAATATTCAAAATGTACACAACAGTACCAAACTTTCTACACCAAAGGATCAAGTACATTTAGAAACCTATTTACGGGAAACAGATAAACAGTGCCAAACTCACAGAAATTACAACAGTGACAACGAGTCTTGTGACGGCAATGAAGCTAGCTCTGAAGGTATCAAGAAATCGGATGTATGCTCAGAAGAACAGACAATACTGACCATGGCATTAGAGCAATATGCCACTAAACATTTTGAAAGCTTGGAATTCGATGGCGAGCATAAGATATGTACTACAGCGGATGTTTATATACGGAACGACCACTTGCTATCAATCCCAGTGTTATCATCAAAAAACAATGTGCTCTTGACTACACCCATGGTTGCGAAAGATAAAGGGGTCACTAGAAATGTAAATCAAACTTTCATATATGGTTCGCCATCACCCAATGTCATTCGTGTTGTGCTGGATGCTTCCCAAACACTTAACAACACAGAAAATTTGAAAAAGTGGAATTTTTCGACAGGCATCTTACCAGATATTAAATTAGATTTCAGTGATGTATCTGGAATGATGGATGCATGCATCACTGAATATACACTTGATGACAAACAAACTGCTGCGTTTAATATAATATCTTCATCATTCATGTTATCTTATTTAAGTCAATACGGTAATCCATCACAACCTCAATATGACTTAGCGAGAAAGAATTTGCTGGATAGGGGCGGTTGCGACAATTTGTTTATGTTTCTGAGTGGACCAGGTGGAGGTGGAAAAAGTCATGTGATCAAGGCAGTAAAGGCCATATGCCATTTTTTTTGTATGTCATTGAATTTGCCATACAATTCAAAAGTTATTGCTGTTACCGCATCAACAAATACAGCAGCTGCCCAAGTGGGTGGTCATACAATACATTCCGCTGCTCAGTTACGAAGAAGAAAATTAGACATAAAGAATCCAAATGCCATCATAACACCCGAAACAAGGTTGGCCTTTATTGACGAAATATCCATGTTGCCTTTCGGCGATTTCGGGAAGACGGACAAACACCTTAGAAGAATACGATCCACAAACAATGATCAACTGATAAGAGTAGTTTTTGGCGGCATGCATATGGTGACAAGCGGTGACTTTTTCCAGCTTAATCCTGTTCGTCAAAAGATTCCTTTATATGCACAAGAATGCAATGCTCTATGGAGAGGTATCAACAGAGTGGTGTTTTTAAACCGCGATCATAGATACAAACACGATCCAGAGTGGGGAAAGTTACTGGGAAGATTACGATTGGGATTAATGACAGATGACGATTTTGAAGTTATTAATTCAAGATTGGTGTCGAAATCATTGCTTTTGCCAACTATAGAAGAGCTTCAAGGAAGACAAATTTCGTATGCGTGTAGTACAAACAAGGAACGTAATATTTATTCCGATAAATGTTTTTTGGAAATCTTGCAATGTTACCATCCAAAACAAAATGATATCGAAAAGGAGGCTCCTTTACATTCAGTTATCATAAAAGGACTACTAAGGGAAACTCATAGCGACCTCAGAAAATCGCTACAATTTCATTATTTAATATATAATCTATGCGGAGACGACAACGTCGAGACAGTTGGACAATACAAAAGAAAAGTCGATCCTTGTCTTAAGTTATATAGCGGCTGCAAAATCATGGTTTCTGATGGTCATGATCCATCTGTGGGTTATGTTAAAGGCACGACTGCCACCTTTGCCGGGTTGGTTCTTCTTGATGGATGCTCCCTAAAACAAGAAATTTGGGAGGGATTCAAGGTTTTAACTGTAAATGTCGATGAAATCGATTATATTATCTGCGAAAAAACATCCGTTACAAATGGTAAGGTACAAAAGAGACGATTCAACATACACTCGCAGGAATTCGGGGTGGATATAAGCCTACGGTTAAAGGGAAATCCATCGATAAAGGTGACCGGATTGACTATTCTGCAATTGCCAATCAATATCGATACTGCCACCACATGTCATAAACTACAAGGGAAGTCAAGGGATTATTTGGTAATTGTCGATTTTAACTACAGAGAGCCAAATTGGATATATGTGGTTTTGTCTAGATTGAGATCATTGAAAGGTTTGTACCTACTGAAACCACTACAACGAAAAGGAAGTATAGGACCAACTGAGGCTTTAATTGCGGAAATCAGACGGCTAGAAACCATAGAAAGATCGACTCTGGAACAACTTCAACAATCGGGGAAATACCCGGCGCAGATAGATTTGTCTGATAATACTGTTACAGCAGCTTTTAATGGTGACTCACGTAGTTCTAGTTCAACCCTTGTCCAAGAAACTTATCGAGAAGAATTTGAGAAACCAATTTTAAAACGTAACGGAAGCTGCCTGACAACCGTGAAACAACGCAAGAGACGGAAGTTTACAGACAAAGGAGACACAGCTGATAAGCTTTTACATGACCATAATCTAAGACACATAACAGGGAGAGTATTTCGTTTTACACCTGGAAACTGCTTGTACGATAGTGTTGCATACCTTTTATTAAAGTGGAGGAATTCAGGTTTGCTTATGAGGTCATATGCAATTGCATGGGGTTTAAGAGAACTGGCCGTAGGAAGTGATTGGGCAAATTCGTCTTTAGAGCATTTTCGGCAAATGTCGGAAGTGGCAGATATAGATACATATGGAAAAGCAACGTTCTCTGACTACTTGAAACATATGAAAAACGAAAGCATATATGGGACGGTACTTGACGTTTCGTTGCTTGCAGCATGTTTTCGGATAAAAATCAACATATATAGCGAACAAACAAATGGAAACGGAAAACCAGCAATAAGTTGTACAACATTCTTACCAAATTGCGATGAGATTGCAATGGTTGTGAACCTATGGTATGATAGATCAAGGCAACACTACGAACCAGTAATCGATTTAAGTAGAAACACCGAATCGCGCTAATTAAATTTGAGCTTCTCTAAATAAGTAGTTGGTCATACATATAAACACCAAATTTCGTTACAATTAAAATCAATATTTAATAGGTTGTCCAATATTTTTACGCAATGGGAATGGTACTTCAACGGTTGTGAAGTTAAGGTATGTTCGGTCAAACCAACACTACGAACTGGTTATGAAAAAAAAAAGCTACTGAATCGCGTTAATTATTTCAAACCTCTATAAATATTTATTTGGCCCATACATGAAATCACCAATCTCTTTCCTCGTATAAGCAATTATAGATACATTGACATAGCACTGATGAACGTCGTCAAATATTTTGGCTTTTACAACAGAACAATAATTAAAATTAGGACGCCAGTCATTCATTGTATCGCAATGAGCTTCTAGCAAACAAGATGAGTCATGGCTTAGAATTCGAAATGAACAATCAACACCCTCGAAGATATTCTGTCTTTTTAGCTGGTAGCCCAAACTTGATCCAAGGGATTGTGAAAACGAGCTGAGACGGTTAACATCTATGAAATTGTTCAATCGCAGGACTTCGATACGCTCTTCTGTCAGTTCACAGAGAACATGCAATAGTAATGGTACCAATCTTCCATCTTTGTCGTTTGCTTTGTTAATCATTGTTGTTTGGACTGGAGGACCTCCTGCTTTCCTATTTCTGCCGGAAAACCCATAGGTAAGCGAAAAATTGGAATGTCGTTCCCTGAAGTTTGATACCGCTTTAGGAGCGGCGTCGTATATATTCTTGATAATTGGTCCATATTTTAACGCGTTGTTTCGAATTACAATGAATTCGTTCTGATGATATGATATATGTGAAGAATACAATTGTGAAGGGCAATCGAATGCTTTGCATATCCGTTGAAAGTTTGGAACATCGGATGTTCTGATGGTGTAGTGTGTGTACTTTTCCAATCCCGACACGTGATATACCTGGAAATCCGAAGGCATAATAATATGAACTTTCTCAATCATATGACGTCTTGTTCTGTGCAATATCCCAAGAGAGCTTGATGCTCTGCAAAAGCCCATGGAATACTTAATATTATCCCTTACCTCTTCTATTACCAGCGCATTGTCAATCGCGTACATGTTACTAAACCTATCAAATTTTTTAAATATCTCATCGCCGTTTAGTTTTGGTTCAGCGAAGATAATATCATACGCATTTCGGGCATCATTCTCATCTGATTTTAAGCCATCGCCTTCATGGATATTGCTTTTCATTTGATGAAGGATGCTATTATATTATTATATTTATGTGATGAGCGCTTTCTTTATCGCGCCAAACGACAGCGCGTCGTTTTGGATACTGTTACGACGTTACAGTATGCGGAATTCAGTGCACGAGCGCTGTACTATAGCCAGGTCTATCGTGCATAGACAGCATTTTCTGTGAGGGAAAAACTTATAATCTTTATTTATTGAAACTACTAGAGGATTACCTTCAATTTGACGCAATTTGACGCTCAAACATAATGCTTAGATTTTGCCATACAATAACTTTTTTAATTTTATTGAAACTACTAGAGGATTACCTTCAATTTGACGCAATTTGACGCTCAAACATAATGCTTAGATTTTGCCATACAATAACTTTTACTAAATTGGTTAATTAACAATACTAAGCAACAAATATTAAATCTCCAAAATATTTTACATCCAGCAATTCCAAAACAACGACAGAGTTTCTGGACAATGCTTTTTATTATTTTCGTGACCATAAATTTCGTCAATGGTGTCGAAATCGTCTATGACATCTTTTACGTCTTCAAAAACGAACTTTCCTAGTAACCCAGCGATATCGGAATTAAGTAAGAAATCATCTAACTTGCCTGCGATTTCTCCTCCTTTCATTTTGGTATCATCTGCTGCAAATTCCATTGAGGCTGGGTAACGCCAGCCCGGAACTGTTTTGGCGCGAGTAATGATCCTGATTGCCCAAGCCTTCCGATTAGCTTCGGTATTTTCTACATGGCAGGGAAGCATAACAACGAAATGTTTCGAATTAAATCCACTGTTCATCACACGCGGCTCATTGTTTTCGGGGTTATCTCTCCTGGTACAATACTGTTGACAAACAGGAACTTATGTGTTAGTCGGAATATATTAAATGGGCAAGCAATCTATAAGAAACTTACCTGAACAATCCGTAACTCATTCGCTAAAGCGGCGCCATTGGTTGGATTGTCTAATGCATCGGTAAATGGTCTAAGGTATGCATCTTCATTAACTCTACTACCGTGATCAAATCGCACAAACATGCACTTGAATGGGCCAGACGCCACGCGCACCTGAGTTGCGGATCCCTTTTTCACAGGAGAGTAACTGATGGCAACATCAGACTTTCTGACTGGTTTCTTCTTCAACGATTCAACACTATCTACCGATTTTTTACTATCATTAGAAAAATGACTGTTTCCAACAGACGAATGATCGCTGTCGGCTGATGTGCTCTTTCCATCTTCGCATTCAATCACTTCCTCAGCGGCCTTGGCCTTCATGCTGCAATTGCCATTTGAATCACCGGTAGCTACTAAACAGGTGGAATCTTCTGTTACATCAACCTTGTTGAGGTTAACAACAACTGGCGAAACGATATTCCCGACTTCGATGGTAGATAGTTCATGGCGAAAGTCGTGGGGGGGAGGGTTCGGTTCACTGAAATTTTCAGCAATAGATCCTTCCAAACGGGCAACATTCTTTGGGGAAACAACATTGCTTGGGCAGCCTTGCGTTTTTCTTTTCGACATTTGATGAATGTTCTTTTTCGCTATGCAAACGTTTTTGCTAATTAATTAAGTTATGATCGAGATAGCAACTTCTCTACCTCGACTTCTGAATCCAAACCGCAAACTGAACTTTTTCAATTATGCGTTGAAACACCGACAATATTGATAATTTCATTAACTAAATTTTATTAACCATTGCGTTCAACTGCTTACACAACGAAATTATCTATAGCCCTACCGTTACATATGAAATTAAACTTCAAATCAGACTACTCTGACGTATACGGAAGAAAACTTCAAATCATACTACTCTGATGTAAACCATCAAACTAAAAACAGCGACCAATGATAAAACATGCTTTTTTTATGTTTATGTAATGTTGAATACTGAATAGCTAATAACAGAATATTTTAAAACTATAAAAACATTTTACTTTAGTGATAAAAAGCCGAAATAAGAGATATGTATACTCCATAATTTCGGCATGTACGACCATCTTCTTAATGCTTCTCAAGTTACGAACGCCTCTGATGATATAGAATGAGCTTTGTCAAATGCGACGTTGAGAGTTGTTCTTTTACTTCAGCCGGAATTACTTCCGGATCGAACGCTACCCTGACAACGATAATTTTCAACTGTGTTT
>Ga0208800_1000125_pt1 | contig 12673 bp, 12 predicted proteins | sample ColrivemetaGS541_FD_187619 | JGI IMG/M metagenome (GOLD analysis project Ga0208800, IMG submission 187619) | Estuarine microbial communities from the Columbia River estuary - Freshwater metaG S.541 (SPAdes) (version 2) | ecosystem: Environmental > Aquatic > Marine > Intertidal zone > Estuary ...
TGGTGCTGGTGGTGCTGGTGGTGCTGGTGCTGGTGGTGCTGGTGGTGCTGGTGCTGGTGCTGGTGGTGCTGGTGGTGGTGGTGCTGGTGGTGGTGGTGGTGCTGGTGCTGGTGCTGGTGGTGCTGGTGCTGGTGGTGCTGGTGCTGGTGATGGTGCTGGTGCTGGTGCTGGTGCTGGTGGTGCTGGTGCTGGTGCTGGTGCTGGTGCTGGTGCTGGTGCTGCTGGTGTTGGAGGTGCTGGTGGTGCTGGTGGTGTTGGAGGTGCTGGTGGTGCTGGTGGAGTTATAACTGGTTTTGAATTACTTGATGGCATAATAAATATATATAATGATATATATATTCGTAGTCAATAAAATAAATTATCATAATCCTTATAAAATATTTATTATTTTATTTTATTAAATATTTTTAGTTAATTTTATTATTATTTTATTTTATTAAATATTTTTAGTTAAAAAATATTATTATTTTATTTTATTAAATATTTTTAGTTAATTTTATTATTATTTTTAATGATAATTAATATATTTTATAATATTAATGAAGATTCCATATGATGTTTTATATCGCATATATTTTATGATAGATGATTATCCGACACTATTAAATTTTAATATATTAGATAAGACTTTTTATTATAATTATATTAGGCGATATAATCAATCTTATAAACATAGATTTTCGATATTGTTTAAAGATGTATTTACGTTTTTATCTTTATTACCAACTTTAAAACCAAACGATGATGATATTCAAATTTTTACGTGTATTAAAAATATGTGTATTGAACCAGTATTAAAATCGCTAATTTCTAATGATATTATATTTATGTATAGACTTTATAAGTCAGTTATTTTTGAAGCATCTGCAATAAAATTAGGTATTAATTTATCAGCTGATTTAACAAATATTATTTTAATCCAAGGTCCAAATCATATTGATAGAAATTCGCAAATTATTTTTAATAAAAATAAGGTAATGATTCTATTACCTAGAGATAATAGAATGTTAGAAGTTAACGTTGCATTAAATTTTTTATATTTACGTAGACAATTTCAAATGTTAGAGAATGGAAATTAATTTGTTCAAACTGTGGTTAAATTAATTTGTTCAAACCGTGGTTAAATTAATTTGTTCAAACCATGGTTAAATTAATTTGTTCAAACCATACCTTTACATTTACAGGAAGGTTATCATCGTCATATACATATTCAAAAATCGTATTGTATCCTAAACTTTGCATATATTTGTTAAGATTTTCGTATTGTTCTTGTGTAATATTTCGTAAGGTTGTGGTTTCTCCATAAAGAGTTTTAATACCATTAAAAAAAATATTAATTAATATATCGTCTATTTTAACGTTTACATTATCTGGATTTGATGTATCTAGACGTAAGTTATATGTGTTAGGTGGTTTAGGAGATTCAGTAAAAATTACATCAAATATTTGAAAAGCGTCTTGTTCAGTAGTCATTTTTTATAAAAAATAATTTATATTTATGTCTTAAGCGAGGGTACAAATAAGTTACCATTTAATTTATTCTTTATTGTGTGTTTTTAAAATTTCATTGGTTTTATGGATAAAATTCAGAGTTATTATTTTTATCTTTTTCTGTATTTAAATTTTTTGTTAAATTATATAAAATGGATAAATCAATATGTTCACTCCATTTTGTGGAAATAATTCTTTTAAATTAATATCACTTGAGTGGTTCAAAGTATAATCTTAAAGTATACTCTTATTAAAGTATGAAATTCAATTTTATACTTTTTTTTTATATACATATATTATATATTATTATTATGCCTTTAGAAAAAACGGGGTGTACACAGGGAAGTCCTAACTGTATTCGACAAACAAGTTATTGGGGAAACTGTGTAGTTTGGGGAGAGACGCAGGCTGGAAAACACGATGATTGGTGTGTAAATGACTTTGGTCCTGGCTGGACTCATACAGGTCAAGGTGGAGATAATTGCGCTCCAGGTTGGGGTAAGGGTGAATGTTCAACATTTAAGTATATTGGACCTAATTGTGAGAACTGGGATTCAGATGAAATCTGGTCGCCTGCATGTGACGGAAATACAAAAATTTTTCCTAATTTAAACTCTACACGTAAAACATATTGCAATAGTAATCAAGAAAGAGCTAATGGCGTTGATTGTGCTAAATGGTGCAATGATAATAATGGACAATGTAGTGTCAAAGGTCAATCAGCTAAATGTGTAAAATATGGTATATGGTCTAGTGTATGTAATGATAATACGATTAATGATATTGAAAGTAAATGCGTGAACATGGGGTTTATTGATCAAACTACTAAAAGCGCTATTGGGACTGCTGTATGCAATAAAGATAGCATTGGTGCATTTTTAGATGAATGTCTAACTTATATTCCTGAATATATTGCATCTGAATCTGGGTGTACATCTGTAGGTTTAGCAGATGCTAAAGCTAGAAAGCTTATAGCCGAAACGGCTGAGAAAAATAGACTACAGCTTGCACAGGATGTCCAAGCTGCACGTATAAGTAGTCAAAAGGGTATTGCCCAACTAATAACTAGTCAAAAGCAATCTGATATAACAAGAAAAGAAGATTTAGAAAAAGTGTCAACAGAACAAATAGCTGCTCGTAAGGATGCACAATTACAAATGGAAAAAATTTTATTGAGTGTCGTTGATCCAGATGCAATACCCGATGGTAAGAAAGGGTGGTTTGATAATTGGGGATTTGGCGATGGGAAAGATAATACAACGATGTATATAATTATAGCCATTATTGTCTTTTTACTTATTACTTCATCGTCCGTAGCACTTTTATTAATATAAGACTAGAACCCAAGTTATGTCTACAATATGTGCAGTGATATGGTCCGTATCTAAACTTATAATAATAAGGACAGTTCAGGTGATGTTCTTCTTTAGAATTAAACATAATACCAAAAAATAATATTAATATAAAAATGCCAAGTTGTTTAACATTTTATATATTAATATAAAGAAAAATAATATTAAAAATCATCCAAGTCACTAAGTAAACAATCATCATCTGCTTGATGTTGAATTATTTTGATTTCTTCTTTATGTTTTTGCAATTTAGTAATGTCATCTAAGAAAAGCTTATTTAGAAATTTCTTTTTTTCGTGTTCTGTCATATCCAAGTAAGCCATCTTTAGTTTATTATTCTCCCAAAATGTTATAGTTTTATTAATAAATATTAATAAATATTCAAAGATATCATCAATATATGATTGTTCAACTGGTACATCTGTGACTCTTATTTTAGAATTATATTTTTCTACTAATTTTGAATTCTTAAATCCTGTTAATAAAAGATATAATTGAATCTGTGTTTTCTCGTATTCTCGTAATGAATTAAAGAATCCCTTGGTTCTATTTTTAACTTCTACAACATAATTATTTTCAGGATTATCCATATCTGTAAAAATACCATCCATCTTACCTCCAATAAACCAAGTGTATTTTTCTGTTTTAATAATTTTATATTTATAATATTTTTGACTTGTATCTAACGTTATATTATAATCTTTTTCAAATATCTTAATAGCTGAATCTTCTTTTAATGTTCCATGAGTCTTATTAATAAGAGATTCTGTTTGTTTTAACAATTCATCTTTTTGTTCTTTTTTAATTTTTCCTTGCTTTTCTAACTTATCAATAGCTTCATTTGTAATTTTACGTTTATCTTGTGTTTCTTTGGATGAACTAGAAATAGTTTGAATAATATCTTTACCTAAATCTTTTTCAATCTTTTCAGATTGTGTTAATGAAATACTATTAACCTTATTTGTTAAATTATCTATATCATTTATAACTTTTATAGATTTAGTTTCAAGTTCTTTGATAAGTTTAGTATATTGTCTTTTTGTAATTTGTTTGTCTTGTAAGTTTTGTTCTATAATTTTTTTGTCATTGTCAAGTAAAATCAATTCGGTTTTTCTAGTAGTGATAATATTATTATATTCATCTAAACATATTTTATATTCTGGATCATACTTTTTCCATAATCTTTCAAATGGAGTTATATAATCCCATTTGTTTTGACCTATAAAAGATGCTATTTCACTTATATTTAAAAAGATTGATGTTTTATTATCAGTAGACGTCATAACTTGTAGCCTGGTTATTTGTTAAATAGCATTATTTAAAATCAATTATTTTTAACATCAAAAATTTTTTTAAGTCCAAAAGTAGCATTTATTTTATTGATAAAATGTAGCTTATTTATAAATGAGTAAATATAATATCAAAATAAAATCAACTTCTAATAATATCGAAAATATACCCGCCGCTGATGTTTGCTCTGATATTTGCCCAACATGTCATCAACGTTCTATGGTATCTGTAATGCAAGGACCTCAAGGATCTCAAGGTATCCAGGGCGTTCAAAGTGTATCTGTAATGCAAGGACCGCAAGGTATCCAAGGCGTTCAAAGTGTATCTGTAATGCAAGGACCGCAAGGTATTCAAGGTATCCAAGGTGTTCAAGGTATTCTAGGTCCTATGGGGGTACAGGGACCTAAAGGAGAAACAGGTGACGTGGGTCCACAAGGAAATAAAGGAGACCAAGGTTTGCCAGGTCCTCAAGGTGACCAAGGACCACCAGGGCCAACAAAAGGAGAAAAAGGAGACCCAGGGCAACCTGGTCCAAAAGGTGAAAAAGGTTCAAGAGGACCAGAAGGCCATAGAGGTCTACAAGGAGCATATGGACCGAGAGGATTACCAGGTGCACATGGCCCACCTGGACCTCAAGGTGTACAGGGTCTCCGAGGTAAAGGATTACCATCTAATATGCATTTTACACTTCATAATAATGAACTGGATAATGAGTATGGTCCCAGTTTACATATCAAGTATTTAAATAATACTATAATCATTACACATGATGGGTTTATTATGTTACCTAATTTTAACATAACAAAAGAAAAAGCAATCGAAAAAGGCGAAAATATATTGTATATAGATGCAGAACGTAATCTAAAATTAACTTGACAGATTCTCTCCGCTACCACAATTTATATTTATAAATGTGTTTTAACAAACGAGTGTTCCAACACAATAAAGTATCTTTCCTTTTACATGTGAAACCCAGTTTATTTTTAAAAAACTTCCGTCTTTTCTAATATATCTATTTGTAGTTGATATTTCTTTTATTTCTGGGATATTTTCAGCACTCTTAAATGTAGAAGCTATATCTTCCGGATGTATAAAGTCTACTAGCATTTTATTATACATTTCTTTTTTAACATAACCCATGGCATTTAAAAACGTAGAGTTTATCTTTTTAAAACAACCTTTCATATCAACTATACATAAAAAGGATGGATTTGCATCAAAGAAATGTTTGTATCTAATACTTCTCTTGGTTTCATTAATACTAATATCATCACCTCCACTAAATATACTATATCCATCGCTCATAGTTGCACTGAAACTAACGCTAATAGTATCTGTTGATTCTTCAGTTTGCATAACAGAGTAATCATTAGTGATATCATTAATAATATTACAATCGATAATTGATTTATCAAGATTATCTAGTTTGAATTTATAAATTTCGGATGATATATCACAATGAAATCCTACAAAATAACCTACAGAATTAATATTAATTGGTATAATTGTAACTAAATTAATAAATTTATCTTTATTTTGTCTGAAATTATAAGTTATAAATTGACATTCTTCTTTTTTAGAAAGTTTCGTTTTAACCTTGAAGAGTAATTGATTATCACATTCTTCTCTTATAGTTCCTCTGTTAACTTCTCCAGTTGGAGACTGTAAAAACCTACAATTCTTACCTCTAAGTTGTGATAAATTATAACCAGTTAACTTTTCAAAAGAACGATTAGCATAAACAATACATTGGTCTTTTGCCATAGTAGAAATGGTGAATGCTGTAGATTCATCAACTTGTCCAATATGATATATAGGGTTTTGTCTATTCATAACTCTATATAAAATGTCAATTGGATTAATTTCTGACGTAGAATATAGTCCTGAGAAAGATACAGGTGTCATTCTATTTAATTCTAATATTGCATTTTCGTTATATTTAACTATGTCTTGGTCTTCATTTTTATATCCAAAACAATTTGCTAATAATTTTATATTAGTCCCAGGTGCTATAATATCTATAGAACTGTGAGTATGTCCATTAATACATGCAATTAATTTAGGATGTATAAAAATCTCTCTAATATGATTTGAATCTTTATTATCTAAATATGCACCACCATTAACACAGTAATGAGTTGCATAATGAGTTAATATAATAGATTCTATATCTTCTCTATAAAGTTCATTAATAATATAGTATTTTGATTGTAAAAATAATTCAGATTGGTGTTCAAATGTTAATAATTTATCTTGTTCTGTAAAAATATTTTTAAAGTTATTTGCTCCAGGTCCGTTATTAGACCATAATGTTGAACCAATAATTTTTATATAGTCTTTTTTATTGTCTAATGTACCGAGATTTAAATGAACTGTTTCATTATCTATATTATAATATACACAAGAATTGTTTAAAAGATAAACATTTTTAGGAAAATACTTTGCATAATTTAATTTTTGTTCCATTGTTTCTACTTTTCTATGACGCCCTCTTAATATCGAGTAATATTCATGATTACCATATACTAAAAATACATGTTTATACATTACAGAACACTTTTTTAAGAATTTATTAAATAAAAATGTACCGGGATGTCCTATATCTCCAACTAAACAAAGATTGTTAGCTGTTTTTTTAATATGTGGTATATGTGTTAAATATTCTAAATGAATGTCTGATATATATTGGAACATATCAAATAGGAAATTTAAGTATAAATTTCTTATAAAATGTATACTTGATAAAATTTGTTCAATTTTTTTTTGTTTTCCGTTCCAACCTAAAATAAAATCATTGGAAAGAAAAAAGTGATGATGAGACTAGATAAATTACTGAGGAGGAGGTGTACATACGTATGGACATGGAGGAGGGCATGGAGGATAACATGGATTGTATCTATGATGTTTACTTTGCATTCTACTAACAAGACTTTCAGTTGTAGCTGTAGCAAGTTGGTCACGTAGGCGTTGTGCGTCAATATCACGAGCTACTTTTTGTGTTTCGTAATTACTTTTTGCAACTTCTTCTTTAAGTTCGCAACAGCATTCAGCCATTTCAGCTGCTGTTGCAGCATTTAATTTAACAGCCTCATATTGAACCTGAGCGGTGTTATTAACTGCTTGTAATTCTAGTGTGCTTTCAACATTTGCAAGTGCCTCTTTTGTTTTAAATACACTTGTAGATGCCTGTAATTCAATATCGGTTGCGTTATTATTTTCATTAATTATAATATCTTTACTTGAAGAAACCACTGTATAAAGTTGTTGTTGTAATTGGTGTCTATTTTCTAACGCGATTGATTGTTGTGCAGTTTCAATTTCACCAGTATTGGCTTGAATCATATTAGATAATTCATTATTACTAACTAGGGTAGTTCTTACGTTTTCACCACCAGTACGTTCAACGGCGCTGGCAATAGCTGTGCCATTATAATTAACGGAGTCCATTATATGATCAGCGTTTCTTTCAATTGCCTCTCTATTAGCAGTTTGACTTCTATGAACAGAATCATCAATATGATAACCTAGACGTTCTGTATTAGCCATATTGGCTAAATTGGTACCAGCTTGTTCTTGGAGAATAGCGACTGTATCATCGCATTGTCCAGCGGCGGCATCTGAGGCCACTTTATTAATAGTATCTAAAACTTGTAATTGAGTAACAGTGTTTGTATTATCCATAATTAAAAAAAAAAGAGGTTTTCTTTTTTAATATCTAAAAACAAAAAAATTTTTTGAATAAAGAGTTTTTTTAAAAGTAAAATTGTTTGAATAACTATTTTTTTGTTAAATAATTGTTTGAATAACTATTTAATTTAATTTAATGACGAGAAGAACTTCCTAAACGACTAATAAGATTTTCTGTATTAATCGCAGCAAGAGCATCTCTAACTCTGTTATTCTCAATTTCTTGAACAACTTGTTGGGTAGTTTGTGCAGAATTTTGAACAATCTGTTTAAGTTCACAACAACACTCTGCTAATTGTGCTGAAATTGAGTTTTTATTTTTTAGAGCTTCTAATTGAACTTGTGCAACATTTTGAGCAGCTTGAAGTTCTAATCTAGTCTTTACACTAGTAATATCTAATTCACCTTTACCAGCATTGTTTGATGCTTGTAATAAAATTTTACCAGTATTTTTATTCTCATTAATAAGAATATCTTTACTACTTGTAATAACTTCGGTATGGTTGTCTGAAATTTGTTTTCTAGTTTCTCCAGCTATAGCTTGTTGAGCAGTTTTAATTTCTCCACTATTATGTACAATCAAATTACTTAACTCATTTGTACTTCGCTCAGTAGCATTTACACCAGCTGCACCTGTACGTTCAACTGCCAATAAAGTAGCAGTTCCGTTTACTTGAACTGCGTCTCTTGTCCAATCAGCATTTCGTTCAACTGCTTCGCGATTAGCTAGATGAGAACGATAAACGTTATCATTAATATTGAGACCTAAACGTTCATTATTAGCCATATTAGCTAAATTGTTACCAGCTTGTCCTTGAAGGATAGAGGTGGTATCCATACATTGAGATGCAGCGGCATCTCTAGCGGCTTGACCGACAGCACCTAAAACATGTAAATTTGAAACAGCGTTTGTATTATCCATAATTAAAAAAAAAAGAGGTTTTCTTTTTTAATATCTAAAAACAAAAAAATTTTTTGAATAAAGAGTTTTTTTAAAAGTAAAATTGTTTGAATAAAGATTTAAATATTTTAATTATTTTTAATTATTTTCTCAAAAATTTCAAACTTCAGTGTGATGATGATGTCCGTGGTGGCCGTGATGACGATTTATTAAATTTACTGTATTTGCATACGCCAATGCGTCCTTTAATCTTGCAGTTTCATTTGTATTTATAGCTGCCAAGATAGTACTTTCTGAATCGGCAATATTTTTATTTGTATTGCAAAATCCTTCTGAAATATGAGCATTTGTATGACAATTATTTTTTTCTGCTTGTAAAGCTAATTCGTTTGTTTTTTGTACAGTAAGTAAAGCAAGAGCAGATTGCGAATCAGCTATATCTTTTTGTATTTGATTTTTACTATCTGAAATTTGTAGTGCTAATGCACTAGTAGAACCAAGAAGTTGAACCTGAATATCTTTAGCTCTATTAGCATTTGCAGCGTCATTTTGTGCAGCTTGTAACGCTTGCTGATTTGCTATTAATTGAGCATTGGTATTAATACTTCCTACTCCTCGTTCAAATGAACTGGATAATAATCCATAATTACGTTCTGTTGCAACTAAATTAGCGCAACCATGTCTTTCAGTAGACATTAAATTGTGTAATCCTATATTATAAGTTGCAGCCCAATTTTTATCACCGTTTCGTTCGGTTGCTGCTATATTAGCTAAGCCAAAATTTTGGACTTCATTTCCAACTGCTAAGCCAAATCGTTCTGTAGTAGCAATATTTGCTAATCCTGCTCCTCCTCCTCCCCATAGACCGCCATATCCCAAGCCATATCCTAGACCTGGATATCCTAATCCTGGGTAACCTAATCCTGCTCCTAAAGCTGAGTCTGCTAGACCATTATATCCTAAACCGTATCCTAAATAAGCCATTGTATATATAAAAAAAAAAGAGGTTTTCTTTTTTAATATCTAGAAATATAAAAATTTTTTTTAATTTTTGAGTTAATCTTTGAAAACTCTTATTGGTCAAGTATTCAAACTGGGAGACGTACTGAATTTTTTCATCATTAATTCCATATTAGCATTTGCCAAAGCATCCTTCATTCTATTATTTTCCAATTCTCGTATAAGTTGTTGCGTTGCATGATTTGTAGCTGTCATCATTTCTTTTAAATCACAGCAACACTCCATCATTTGAGAAGACAATACTTTAATATTATTTAAAGCTTCCAAATGTAATTGTGATATAACTTCAGCTATTTGTAATTCTATATGATGTTTAATATCACTTACGCATAATTCTACTTTACCTATATTTTCAGATGCTTGTACAGTTAATTTTTCAGTTACTTTGCACAATTCCAATTGTATATCTTTATTTGAAGATATAACAACACTTTGTGTTTCGCTTATTATTTGTTTTATATCACTATTACCCTTCTCTTGTGATAACAAAATGTCTGTAGATATCTTGTTTACTGAATTTTCAATTGTACCTACTGTTTTATCAATTGATGATATAATATCCCCTTTAGAACGTTCTATCGAAACAGAAGCCTCACTTCCATTTCTTTCAACTACTGCTAAAATTTCTGAACCATTGCGATTAGATGCGTCATTGGCTACAAAAGCTGCTCTTTCAATTGCATCTCTATTAGATAGAAAAAATGACTGACTTGTTGCCATATTAGCTAAATTATTATTATTTTGCGAATCTATAATTGCAGCCACATCTACAGACTCTTTATTAGGTGTTATTTCATATTCTACCGTTGACATATTAAAGAATTATATATATATTCCTTAATATAAACAAAGAAAAAATTTTTATTTAAAAAGACTAGCCCATGTAGTAAAATTCTGTTTTTGAGTTTGTGTCTGGGTATCTCTTTGTGTTGTCGGTGTATCTACTAGGTCTATTTTAATGCCAGTTTCGGCTTTATCTTCTTGACTAATTACTTTTAAATTATATTTTTGTTGGTATTGTGTCGTATTTTGATATTGCTTGGATACTTTTAATTTAAATTTATCAAAGTGTTTAAGCAATTCTGGATGAGAATATGTCGGAAGTGAAATATTTTGAATAGAATCTGATATATTTAAACTTTTAAACTTTCTCATTAAACTATCTTCTGATAGTGGAAATTCATCGCATAAATCACATGACCCAAAACCACTATCTATGTAAATATATTTATTTTTGTAGGTATAAACCACAAACAAAGACCCTTGCCAATCGTCTTCACACCAATAAAAAACCAGTTTAACAGGCTCTTTAAAAAGTCTTTTATGAAAATCTCTTGAACTATAAATTTGTTCAACATCTTTTACTGTTAAATAATATCTTTTAATTTCTAATAAAAATGGAACGACCAAAACTGGGAGTAATGAAAGATGCGACGACACCTCCTTACATCTTGACAGAGATTTGAATGAATCTTCACGTAAATTTTCTTTTAACATTTTAGCAAAACTTTTTTTAAACATGACTAGTTATTTTAATATAGTTATTCATAAAAAAGTTTGATTTTAAACATAGTATTGTAAATTAAACTCGTGAACGAAATAAAGCCTCGCGTCGAACAGGCCCCTCAAGATATCTCTAAAACAGCATCCTTGTTAAATTTAACAACACTTTTATTTTCTCCTTTATAACCATAACAATTTGATAATAATTTTATATTAGTATTTGGAATAACTGTATCAATATAAACATGCGTATGTCCACTTATACATACTGTTAAATTTGGAAATTGAGATAATTCATTAATATTAGTAGCATATCCCGTTTCCATCAAATTTCCAACATAAGGCCCATTACATATACTATTTACACCATGGTGTGTTAAAAGAATAATTTGAAATGGCTCTATTTGCACTTCTTGAATAATATATTCTTTATTCATTCTAAAAAAATCCCTGGAGTCATTCGGTGTTAGATTGCAATTAAGACTTGTATATATAAAACGATAATCATTCATGTTTGCTGCAGCTACCTTTGAAATATTTGACCATAATGTTGAACCAATAATTTTAACATAATCATTAAAATGGTCTTCTCTTTCTAATAATTTTTTAACAGTATTATCATGCTTATTAAGAAGGACATGATCATTATTAAGAAAATAAACATTTTCTTTAAATTTTAAAACTTCTCTTTCAATTTCTTCCATTGTTTTAATATTATTTGGTTGACAATAATATTCATGATTGCCAAAAATAACAAATACATTTACCCAATTACTTGCACAATAATTAATAAATTCGTGATAAATATCTGAATAAGCATATCCAATATCTCCTAATAAAAATAAATTATCACATCCTTCTATCCTTTCAAATTTAATGCTATTTAAATTTTTATAATGTTCAAGATGTAAATCCGAGATATACTGGAATTTGACCATGTTATATTAATTTAATTAATCAAACAATTAATTAAATTTCAATTTATTAAATAAATATAGTCGTTTATTTTAGTCAACACATTTATATATTTAGTCATGACACATTTATATATTTAGTCATGACACATTTATATATTTAGTCATGACGCATTTATATATTTAGTCGTCTTCTTTCATCTTAAAATCACTTGGTTTTAATTTTGCACCGCCATACTCCACTAACTTTTCATTTGTATAATTAATAATGTCATCAAGTGCTTCCTCATTATCACTTAATACACATTTAAAGAATCCTAAAAGAGGTTTTGCCATTTGTTCCAAATAACACTTTCTATTATATTTAAGATTGTGTTTTTTAGCATAAATAGGATCTTCGCCTAATTCACTCTTAGCTAATGTTTTATCAGCTGATTCAATAAAAATATACGGAATACGTGAACCCACCTGCACTTCTTCATGACGCGCTTTTAGTTTCTCAGCTAATTGTACAT
>Ga0208800_1000128_pt1 | contig 12511 bp, 26 predicted proteins | sample ColrivemetaGS541_FD_187619 | JGI IMG/M metagenome (GOLD analysis project Ga0208800, IMG submission 187619) | Estuarine microbial communities from the Columbia River estuary - Freshwater metaG S.541 (SPAdes) (version 2) | ecosystem: Environmental > Aquatic > Marine > Intertidal zone > Estuary ...
TGCCGCAACAATAATAATAAATAAAAGTATTCCGCCAATAGCAATTAATAAACTTGGTGTTAGTGCAACACCACCAATAGTGATTAGTGCCGCAGCACCAACTTGTTCTTTAACCTCACCTTCAGGTGTTTGTTCTTTAGCTTTAAAGATTGCGTTTTTAAGTGTTGAGATTGTTTGTTTTAAACTACCTCTGTTTGCAGGATTATTTGCCCAATCCCAAATTCGTGATATAATACCATCTTTTTCTTGGTCACCTGTTGTTGGTACACAAGTTGGGTTTTCGGTATCAACCATTTCAGTTGCTTGAACATCAACACCTTCTTTATCTAATTCACCTTGTATTTGGTCAATCGTAATTCCTTCTGTTGCCTGTGGGTTAAACTCATCAGTTTCATTAACATTTTCTTGTTCAGATATAACCACACCTCTTTTATACCCTAATAGGTATTTCATGGTGTTTAACTCTTCATTTAATAAGTTCTTAGACATAATAATATATTTTACAATAAATACCTCTAAAACCAAAAAACCCCTCGTTTGAGGGGTTTATATTAACTCATTAATTGATTAATCTGTCTCATAATCGTAAACTGTCGTTGTTCCAACTCACGAATCTGTTGTCGTTGTTTATCATTCAACTCAAGGTTCTGTCCTTTGATTTCGTTGATTTGATTGTGTAAACGAGTGTGGTCGTTCAATAATTGTCCGTAAATTTGGGCTTTTTGTTCATTTGATATCATAACTTAAGTTTTTGTAAAAATGTAATTTATTTTAGGATAAAGTAATTAGTTATTCTTCGACTTTGACGGTTTTAACAGGTAAACCATAAATATCTGTGAACCACTCACCTAATAATCTTTCAAAATTGTCTTTACCTAAAATGGAAATAATGTTCTTGAACCTCCAATCACCATATCTTAAAATAGGAAGTTCTTTGGGTTTACCTATATCACCAGGGGTTTTTTGGTATTGTAGTATCCATTGGTCATCCTCGTAATCAAATTCAATATCTTCATAAAAATTCTCAACATAAATGTCAGAATACTTTTGTTTCTCCTCAATCCAATAATCATAAGACTTTTCAGAGTGTTCTAATTCACTAAACTCTTTCATCATACCTGAAAAAGCTTTCATCAATTGATTATCTCTGATTTTAATATTCATTATTAATAAATACTAGTATATTGGTTTAACTTTACCATTATTCATAATGTACTTAACAATCGAATTGTCTCTTGTAAGGTCAGGGTGGAAGGCTGATACACTATCAATAAAACTATTTAACACTATTTTGGAGTCGTCTAAGAACACCAAAGTATGTTCCATAAGTATCTCGTCATATGTAAGAGATTTAACCCCTCTAATGATAATATTATACTTACCTGTCTTACTTTCCCTCACAATAAAATTTACTTTAGGGTAGAACTTATGTAATACTAATTTAATGTTTTCAATTTTATCCATCAACTATAAATATGAAAAAACCCTCCGAAGAGGGTTTTAAATTAATGGGTTAATATTTTTTTAGTACTCCCATCGTCGTACAGGTATATTAGAATCTCATCTTTTCTAATATTATAAACTCGTCTACCCATCATATCGTATATCGCAATCACTGCGGGTTCAGATTTAATGATAGTTTTAACACCTGACGTAGTACAATCGTAACTAATTCGTGTGAAGAAGAATGTATCTTGGTCTAAACATTTATTATACCATTGGGTTGCCACTAAGTAATTTCCTTTATGTGGGAATTTATATTTGACGATACGTGCTGAATTAGTAGGACCTTCATACCAAACCATGTCGCTGTCGTTGAAATCATAGTACATCCATAAATCGTAGTCACTCATGGTTTGGAAAGTTTTTTTATCCAATGAATCCAACATTGGTCCGTTCCAAATATATGAATACCATTGCCAACATGTATCTCCTTTAACCCACGGACCTAAAGTCATCTCACCGACCATACTGTCTAAACATTTACCATCAGTACTCTTTAAGTTATAACTAAATTTACAGTTTGGGAAATAAATAATATTTACTTCACGATAGAGTGCTGTGTCACACTTCTCACATTTATTCCAAACCTTCAAATACATTTTGTATTTACCTTTTTGATTAAACTGAACCTCACAAATACCTCTAAAAGATTGTACGGTGTCCACTTTTTTAGTTTGGTAATCATAGACTAAAAACATGTAATCAACACAAGTGTCATCAAGTACTTGACCGCTTACATACCACTTATATAAATTACGTTGGTTCCATTGTTGGAGTTTTAAAGTGCTCCAATCACACTTAGCATTTACCGTCAGGGTGGTAAACAAAATCGTCAATAGTATTAATAACTTTCTCATAGACCCAACTATAAGATTTATATACACCTAATCAACCTGTAAGTAAATTTTTTACAAACTTATGACAAACAAAAAACCCCACCTTGTGAGTGGGGTTTTATTTTTATTTTTGAGAATCAATAAAAATTAAGCCGCTTTGTTTTTATCAACAATTGACCATATGGTACCAGCAAGTGTAATCACACCACCGATAACTTCGTTTAGGGTTGCATCATCAACCAAACCTTTCATAACCAAGAAACCTCCGATAAAGGTTAATGAGTGTCTAATGATACCCAAAAATTGTTCTTTAGTAAATTTCATTTTTTTTTGTTTTTTTTTAAGTTTATATAATATAAATATCCTATAACCCTGCAATATTACCTAATGGCACTCTAACCAGTCGTTTTGGTAACTCCTCCGTTTCAAATTCTATAACAGGTTTACCCATATTTTGAATGATGTCCTCCATAGCGTTATTATCCAAATAATCGCTTTGGGTGATTGTACCGAATTTTGCGGTTATCTTATATGTACCACCAACTTTAGTAATGTTTACAATATCAACTTCGTTCCACATCCCAAGTTTTTTAACCTCAAGGTTATACCTTAATTTATCGTTAAATACAATAGACCCATCAGTTGTTTTTTTCACACTAATGTCATCAATAGGTGATTCGGATAAGATTTTTTGAATCTTTAACGCTTGGGATTCTGTGATTATGATGTTCATTTTTTTCTTAGTTCAATTATTGATGAGGTCACTAAAAAAGAACCTGTGAAAATATTCAAAGCTGAATTAAGACCTAGACCTAATAGACCTATTGTCAAATCAACAACACCCAATACAATACAAAATATAAAAAGTGATTTTTTAAACATATCAGTTATCCTTAACATTCTTCAACATATTTTTATAATGGGTTATTAATTCGTGGTTTTTCGCCATTATTTTTTCCCACTTAACCAAGTTCTTTCTAACTTTTTTTGGTCGTCCTTCTTTCTTTGCCTTTGCCATTTTTAGTATTTACCAATAAATACCTTCTAAATAAAAAAACCCTCACTAAAATGAGGGTTAATAAGCAAATGTCACTCCTGATGCGCTTGTCTTTATAATATCTTCTTCTCGAGATACATACCTGTACTTACAAGTACTACCTTCCCCACACTCCAGTTTAAAAACTTTTAATTTTAGGTTTGGTAAAAAATTATTAAATGGTTCATAAACCGCCCAATCAGGAAAATCTTTAATCATAATTTTCTCACCATTCCCATCTTTAATTAAAACAGCAATTGGTTCAAAACTGTTTGGGTTGTAAATGGTTGTTGAGGTGTACGGTATATATACGTGAACCTCATTACCCTCACATTTAACATTAAATTTAATTTGGGGGTAATACGATTTGAGTAGTTTCTCAACCAACGGGATTCTTTTATCAATCATAAGATATTACATTCATTGTGGATTCATTAACGTAACCTTTTTCAATAACATATCTTCCTGTGTTATGCCACATCGTATAGTTATCATCATTCCAACGAGATATTGTTATCTTGGTTCCTTTTGGCAGTATAATCAAGTCTTTGAATGTTGTCAAATCCTCACCCAAAACCATTTTCCTTTTTAAATTAACTTCAGCACACCACATTATTTCTTAACAAAAAAATCAAAAAACTCTCTCTCATAATCTCTCTTGGGGATTACAACATTCTTAACTCTAAACGTCATATTTGTTTTATCGTGATACGTCATTGAGAATGCGGTATTAACGATTTCAGTTAATGTGTCTGTTGACTTAATTATGTTAGCGTCCCAAGTATAATGAATAACCAAATATATCAAATAATTGGGTATAACATCAAAGTTCATCGGGTTATATGTATTGTGAACAGAATAAGAATCCACTTCAATTGATACTGAATCAGGAATTGATTTTTTCAATACCTTTATAAACGTTTCAGGTAATTCTAATTTACCTTCAGTTTTAATCGTTTCGTTAAGTGGGGGTGTATTCATATATCTGTCCATTATTGACCTCATAGGGTATGTTATATCACCACCATATAATATTTCATCTTTCGGTTCCATTATCTTCGTCTCCTTTCTCAATAAAAACATCCGTGAATGAGTCAGTGTTTACAAATTCACTATTTAAATAATCAATTACTTCTCTCATTGCTTTGGGTTCATTCTCCGAACCTCTGATGGTTAAAGCTAAAGCACCCGCCAACACACTACGTATTCCCTGAATATCTAAAGAACCTTTTTGGGTTTTAGGTTGTTGGATATCAAAGAAGTAACGACCGTCATTCTCCTCAACCTCAATAATAATTTTAAACTTTTGTCCCATGAAGTAATGATAAGAAAATAATAGGAATAAAAAAAGGGGTTAATCAACCCCTTCTTAAAATTTTATTCACCAATCAATTCCTGGTCCGAACTCTCGTTCATCAATAATTTCGTAACCACTGAACTCAACTCCAGGAAACCACGACTTAACGTAATCTTCGACATGTGCGGTTACGTTATCAAAATCATATCTGTTTCTGTTTACATAAATATCAATATCAACAACTATTGGTTTACCCATATGAACGTCATTTACCACGATTTTATCTATCGCCTCAAGTTCATCAATCTCATCCATCTCACCTAAACCCCAATCATCTGATGTTTCTCTAAGTTCGTTTAGAGCACCATCAATCAAATCCTGAATTATGGATTTCATTTTTTCTTGTTGTGATTCGGTAATTAAAATTATCATTGTTTTTTGGTTAGTTTTACTTTACAAGCACCCTCAACATTTGCAATCGTACCAGTACCATATGTATTGATAGTACCATCACCTGATTTCATTTTAGTTGCCAATGAGACGGACTTTTCTTTAGATAGTTTAAATACTTTACCAGTATTATCACTCCCGGCAATACCACCATCTTTCCCATTCCATAATTTCTCAATCACCACTGGTCCTGAGTAAACGGGAACGTACAAGCCCAATACGGTTTTACCACAATCAACAGTTACTTTGTAATTGTTTTTTATGTCACCAACTAAAGTATTTAAAAACATACCACCATTTATTGTTATACCGTTAATAACTGCAGATTCATTTAAATTTTCTTTTTGTTCCTCAATAACTCTTTTAATAATACGAGTTAAATCGGATTCTGTTAATCTAATTATTTTTTTCATTTTCTAATTGTTTATTTGTTAATGGAATTATGGTACCCACAGGGTATGGTGAACCCTCAGGTGCCTGCGTTATAGATGTTTGTCCTTTATGAGCTCTTAACGCTCTACGTAATGGTACCGCTAATTCGTTAAGTGGTCCAAAACATTCTGCCAATGAAACACCATTTTCCTCGGCAAATACCTTACATGGCATACAGAACATATTACTCATTTGATTACTTGGTTCATCACCAATAACGAATGAACGATTTACCGTTGGTAAAGTTTCCCAAGTCGGTGCTTGTGGGACCTCATCAAAATACCAAAAGTACGACCACACGGTATTCTCAGTCCCGTCAGGAGTTACTGATGGGTCAGGAACCAATGCTACGTTGGCAATTGATGGTCCGTTCATAACAGGACATACAGAACGTCCTTCTCTAAACTCACGACCCTGAACGGTAATAATATTCCCCGTAGGAATAGCAGGTGATGCCCCACAAAAAGCAAACTTACCGTTATACACTTTTAATACGTGGTCAACTTTTTCTTCAGTTTTCTTTAAACTTAAAGCCTTTTTAAGATGTGATAAAAAACTCATAATAATATCTTTCATAATAAATACCTCAAAAAACAAAAAACCCCACCGATAAGATGGGGTTAATATTTCGAAACCTTGTTGTTTATTTTTATTAGTCCATAACGATTGCTCGTAATGAGTTAGATGTTAATGAATCTGATTTGATGTAGATTAATTTATTTTCATGTCTCTTTAAAAAATTATCTAAAGTATCATTGTAGGTCATCATCAAATATTCTCTACCATCAATATTAACATGAGTATCCATAGTATAATGAATCTCAGTTTTACTTCTAACTAGTTGATGACCGCATTCAGGACAGAACTTCCAAGATGATTTTTTAAGTTTTGTTGAACACTTTGGACATTTTTCAATTAAATCTCTCTTTTCAACAGGTCGTTGTGATTCGGGTAAAAGTTTCCATACCGAAGTGGATACGGCCCAAGAATTAAAGTTTTTACTAACCGAATTAAACTCTTGGTTACTTGATGAACCTTTCTCAACTCTACCTGTCTCAATAGATTTAGATTTTTTAGTTAAACGTCGACTAACAGTATCATTTGATGTGTTTAATGATGTTAAATTAATGTTTGCATCAGCAGAATTAATAACCGTGTTTGATGTGGTGAAGGTAACACCATATCGTGGGTATGAACCACCTGTATTAATGTCTCGGTTAATATAGGTGTAATCGTTGGTCCACGGTTGAGCAGGTTGGGTGAACGTATCTGGGTTCCAATTAAAGTTACCCAATCTAAAATCACCCAATCTTTGAAGTATTGGGTCCTCTTCATCATAAAATAGAATCTCAACATCACCATTATTTGCAATTGCATTCATGGTTTCGTTAGTTGAATCTACACTATAAGTTTCAAACTTAAATTTGCGACGGACATCAAGGTATCTCTCAAGAAATACTCTTTCACCTGGTCGTAGGATAATTCCCCCACCAGAAATAAAATTTCCGTTAATTTTAATTTTTGATAGGACGGTGTTTCTTGATGGGTTATAGAGTTCAATCTCAAATTCCGAACCGTCTTTTAGATAAACATTCTGACCGAATTGTTTAATTCTTTGTTTGTTTTTTGTGATGTAAGCACACGGCTTATCATCGTTTTTTTGATAATACATTTTTCCTTATTTTATTTTTTATGTTTATTGAACTCCGATTCGTTGGTCTTTCTCCAACTCAAATGCCTCGTGGACACTCGGACCTCAGTAACAAGGTTTCAGGAATAAATATATTATAGTTTTGTTTTGTTGTAAATAAAAAACCCACCTTTTTGGGGTGGGTTTCATTAAATATCTTTTCGGTTAGTAACTTGACTAGTTTGGAGGTCATCAACTAAAACTCCGTAACTATTTTCCAACCAAGGAATTATTAATTTGGGGATATCATCATATTTCACTTTATAAACATAGTGTAATGGTTCCATAATTATTTTAGGTTGAATAGAGGCACTTACATAACCTGATGGGTAAATTTGAATCCTTACAACACCCGCACCATTATCAGCAAATAAAAAATAAAAGTTTGGGTTATCTTTTTTATACAATACTTTTTCCAAATTATTGAATGATTGTAAGAACTCCTCAGGGGTGTCACCAAAAATTTTTTTAAAAACTTCAACACTACCAATTAGTTTTGCGGTTGGTTCAAACAAATATCTAGTTAAGTAGTCAGTCATACTGGCACGTACCGCATCATTTTTATTACCTACCTCGGATTCGGTAAGTTGGGAGTATTTCTTATAGTCAGAACAATTGGGTGTTCTTTGATAATCAACAAGAAAACGAATTGGTAAGTAACCAAATATGTAATTATTAACCTCTCTAACAACTTTGTTTAAATATTGCCTTTGTGATGGATTAGTTAGGAAGTCTTTATCCAAATCTTTATTACCAACTATAATTTTAATTAAATAAGTCTCATCATCTTCTCTATAATCGACTTTAAAACCACAAACATGTTCATTTTCAAAACCGTCTAATAGGCGAAGAATAGATTTGGTGTAGTTTTAAACCTCACTCTCCTTAATAACCTTCTTTACGATATTGGTTAAATCTGATTCAGTAAGTTTAATAACCTTACTCATTAATTTTCAATATTAAATGCTGATGAGTTATAACCCTTTTCTGATAGTAATTCTCTTAAATACATTGCAATTTCGTGCTTTTTATTCCAACCAGCATATCGAGTGAAACCTATTTTAATTTCTGGACGATTATTCCCATAATTAAATCTTAATTGTCTATAATCATTTGGATACTTTTCAGCCAATGCTCGTTTAATTACCCTACCTTCTTTTTTAACCCACTCATCAAAATTAAGTATATTAGCCATCCCATGTATCTCTAATTCTCCCAAAACAGGTTTACCTCGTTTAATACCCATAGTATCCTCAATAAATTTAATTAATTTATTATTAATTTTGGAGGCTATTTCTTGGAATGGTCTCTCAACACTAAGGTCTCTAACCCCTCGGATAAAGTCAACGTCGGCTATTATATCAATCTCATATGGCTCATCCTCAATAATTCTTACATTAACGTAGTCAGGTAAGTCTAACATTTTAAGAGCAATATCTAAACCTCGTTTGTGTTGTTCTGAGAATTTTCTTTGTGACCTTAGACTAGGTAATGAGTGTTTACCAAGTAAAACTATTTCTCTACCAGCTCGACTCATTAAACTTGTTTTACTACTATACCTAATAAATCCTGTATCAATACCCATATCGTTACAAAATTCTTTAAGATATGTAGCAAGTAAGTAACTAAATGGTCTACCACCAATTTCATCACCGTGTTTTGTTTTAATCCACGGTCTAAAGTAAGTTAAGAAAACCTCGATAAAATCCTCATCATCATAACCTGACAAATTAACATTCTCTAAAACTAAGTTTTTAGAGATTGCCAAATTATATTGGGATTCTGTAATAACAACTTTCATAACAATAAATATAATGATAAACAAAAAACCCCACCTATAAAGATGGGGTTAGTAGTTTATTTAAACTTCGTCGTCGTATTCTTCATCATCATCTTCGTCTTCATCTTCATCATCAGGATGACCAACAGAGTCAAAAAATTCTTCAAATAATCGGTCGGAATATAAATCAATCATTAACTCACGAATCTCACCATCTTCATCCATATCATCAAGACCAACATCAGTGATTACCCAACTAATAATATTATCTGTATACTCAAACTCATCACCAAAATCAGATGGGTCGGTCTCTCCAATATATTTGTTAATCAAAGATTCTATCTCAGCCATTCTGCGACGTAGATGTTTAGCCTCTTTCTCACCTTCTAAAATAAACTTTTTATACTGAGATTCTGTTACAATTACTTTCATAACAATAAATACTTAACTATGTATCCAAAGGAAGTCATCCTTACCAAAATTAAAATGGTCAGGGAATGTCAACCTAAAATAGTTTATTAGATGAGGTCGTATATCGTCATACTCAATATTACAAAGGTCACATATAAACTCCAAGTCCATTGTTAATAATATATTTCCAAACTTAGTTGGTTTAATACCAAACACAACATCACCCTCACCATTACGTCCTTGAAGTCCAAGACCCTTACCATAAAGTAATGGTTCATACGTAACTCCATTCACAAAGAGGGAATCAAATACGTCATAAATTACTTTGGTTTTTTTATTAGACATCGTGTGGTTTATTAACAATTTTCTCTCGGTCTTCATCAAAACAATCCTGACACTGATATTTGGTCGTATTATTGTTAGTGTAACTTATCACAACAAATATATCATCAGACCCGCAGTCCTTACATTTTTTTTCTTCCATTAAATTCTTTTAGAATAAATACAAAGATAGGGAAAAATTCCCAATTAAAGAATAGTTTTCACATTAAGTCCGAAATTTTCTTCGAACCACTCCTTGAAGACAGGTTTCCAATTGTTTCCAAACAGATTGTCCAATTTTTCTGAGTCACGAGAGTCCTCAAAATGTAACATTGGGGATTGTTCAATCCTAAGTCTAAGTAGTTCGGTATCATCACCATCCCAATAATTTTTACCGTACCATCTGAAAATGATTTCACCATCTTCATCATCATAGTCCCCAAAATAAAACACATACGAACTATCGTCAGGATTTCCCATATCATCATGACCTTCAGTATAATTAATATCATCAACGGGATAGGCTTCCTCAATGTAATTAAGGATGAGGTTATGTAATCTATTTTCGGTGATAATTAATTTCATTAATATACGGTTGTTACAGGTAAGTTAAATTTATCCTCAAACCACTGTTTAAATACGGGTTTCCATCTATTACCAAATAAATCATTCAGTTCTTTTTCAGGGTAATCCATTATCTCAAGAATGGGGGACTTATCAAGAAGTCTCTGATGACGTTCCGAATCTTTTTTGATGTGTTCATTACTATTATAATAATCAGCACTCGTCCAAGTAAATAAATAATCACCATCATAATCATCGTGAAAGAAATCGTAAGCTCCTACCAATTCACCATCGTTACCCAAAGCTTTAGACATATTCACATCACTAAACTGACCATCAATGTAGTTGTATATGGCTTTCTCTAACTTATTTTCGGTGATAACAATCTTCATATAGAATAAATATAACAATAAACAAAAAACAAAAAACCCCACCTATTGAAGATGGGGTTTTGAAAAAGTTTATGGTTTTTAATCCACTCCACCCATAATTTGTTCTTTGTCCTCAATATCCTGATAACTACCAGACTTCTTTTGAGGTGTTATTTGTGCTTGTATAACTTTATTAGCCTCGTCTTGTGTATTATAACCTGGACCATTGTTGTTCCATAGTGTACCTTGCAATAAAGTTGGTGTTTTAACCGTTGCATTTGTTTGATAAATAAAAAATTTACCATTATTAGTGAAAATATAATATTGTATAGGTGCAACACCAAAAGGACCAGCAACTTGTTTAGCGGCTTGTTCCGAAATTAATGGTTTAGCATCACCCAATTTTGTCTCAAGTAATTTTTTAAATTTAGAGGTGTCGATTTTCATACCACCTTCGTGTTGTTCTCTAATTCTATTTTTTTCTTCCTGACTAATGTCATTTAAAATATGTTTCATAGCATCAATTTTCTATATAAATATAACAATAAACAAAAAACCCCACCTGTTATAGATAGATGGGGTTAATTTATTATTAATAGTTTTTTTTAAACCACAGGAATAGTTTTTTCAATATTATATATTATTTTATTCGCAGGTTGTGCAGTATTAATTTTAAATTTAGAATCACCCCAAATTCCTGAGTAAAAATCACCACCACCTGAAATACCAAAAGTAACATCAGCAAGATTAGACTCAGTTTCGAATGTTTTAATTACAGAACAAGCTTCCTCAGCGGTTCTAACATATTTTCCAAAAATGTTTGCAACATCATCAATAGAACCACCACCCATAACATTCAATGGATTACTAATACCACTTAAAGCGTTATTAATCATTTTATTGATTTTACCAACGTAATCATTGTATTTAACATCGTTTCTGTTCTTACAAAATGTTGTGATTTTTTTAATCCCATCAACACCTGGATTAGATGGTAATTTAGATATAGTATCTTTTAAACCTTGTTCTAAAGGTGTTAATTTTTGTTCCTGAATAACTCGTTTTATGATACGGGTTAAATCGGCTTCTGTTAATCTTATAACTTTTTTCATAGTGTCAATTTTATATATAAATATACTATAAATTAAAAAAAGCGGCGGGGGTGGGGGTTTTTTTTTTAAGACGGACACCAAATGGTCAACCAAGAAAAACCCGAAGGGGTTCGGTCGGTCAGAAAACGGACGAAGTCCGTCGACGGGCGGGGGAAAACAGAAAAAAACACCGACGAAGTCGGGTTCGGTTTATACCACCAGTCAAAAAAGTGCTAAAAAAGATAATAATTCCCCAAGTATAAACAAAAAACCCCACTATAATGTGGGGATTAATTAGTATTCATTTAGTTTATCATAAATAAACCCACCAATCCAACTACCGACCTGATAACACCCGATTAGGTAGAGAATATCACGAGGGACATATATGACAATGGCAAGGGCTGTAACAAACCCGGCCAATATTATTCCATACTTATTCATTACTCAACAACTTCAGATACGTAGAACTCCGTGCTCTCACCACTGATGTTATCGTACTCAATATCCTTACCCGTAAGTTCTTCCCCCAATGAAGAATAAATACTGGAATCAACGGGTTTAAGGTTCCATACATTCTCATCAATGTAATCACTAACCTCATCTTCGGTCAATCCTTCCAATTCGGGATAATCTTTGGTGTCAATTTCCATTGACTCACGAGTAATCGTGGTGGTGAAGGTTTCTTCAACATTAATTCTAATTTTCATAATACGTGGTTTTAATTTA
>Ga0208800_1000143_pt1 | contig 12102 bp, 15 predicted proteins | sample ColrivemetaGS541_FD_187619 | JGI IMG/M metagenome (GOLD analysis project Ga0208800, IMG submission 187619) | Estuarine microbial communities from the Columbia River estuary - Freshwater metaG S.541 (SPAdes) (version 2) | ecosystem: Environmental > Aquatic > Marine > Intertidal zone > Estuary ...
TGGGAGGAGTACTATGAAACTACAGGAAATAGTATTTCCCGTATTCAGGTTGGGTGAAAAACAGCCTGAAACAGATGGCAATATAGTGTATTATAAATCAGAATATAGTGATAAGGATACTGCTGAACATACAACGAACTATAGGTTTGTAGACGATAAGTCAATAGATAAGCCTACTCTAGGCTTACGCAGACTAGCTTTACAAGGTAAAGCAACGCTGTTTCCTATAAGTTCAGCAGTATACTTTCTTGTAGATATTATTAAGTTAGCAAAATCAACAACGTGGTTTATTGATAGTCACGGACAGGTTTTTCAACATAAAAAAACTACACGCGCCAAGCTGACAACAAAGAAGATTACTAAAGTGTTACCTGCGGATGGCATAGGCTGTGTATTAGAATTACAAGGTATAGCACATAGATTCAAAACTATGATTCAGCCTCAAAGTTATCACCAATATGGTGGCGTTCTATACATGGACAATAGTTACTTATTTTACGGATACTACGAATATCCCCAGAAAGACACGTGGAGATTAGTATAGTGGCAAAAGCAGTAATTAGTAACAGAATATATATTGATAATCCTGGTATAGAGCATACTAAACACGTAATTAAGTCTCTTACATACAAAATACATAAAGACACTGGATCAAAGAAGTTTGCTAGTGTAGAAACAATTAAAAATTATAAGTCGTTAATCAAGGGTATTTTATCTATTCCTCAAGGTCGAACAGACTTAATTCCTCAAGATTACGAAATTATAGACAAACGAGTATTAGTACCAGTACCTTTTCCCGACCCTAAGTTTGAGCTATATGAAGATCAACAAACAATCTACAATGAAGTAAATGATACTTGCTTTATAAATGCCCTACCAGGCTGGGGCAAGACATTTACAGCACTACACTTAGCTAGAAAATTTGGGCAGAAAACATTAGTTATAACCCACACAGCTGCATTGCGAGATCAATGGGTTGAAGAAATTGAGACTTTATTTGGTTGTGAGTGCGGCATTATTGGCGGGGGTACTCTAAATCATGAGGATCATTTTATTACAGTTGCCAATATTCAAACACTTGTAAAACATACTACTGAGTTAGCTAAAGAATTTGGAACAGTTATCTTAGACGAAGCACATCATTGTCCAGCAACAACATTTGCTACAACAGTAGATAGCTTTTATGCACGCTACAGAATTGCCCTTAGTGGTACAATGATCCGTAAAGATGGTAAGCATATATTATTCAAAGATTACTTTGGTACTGTAGTATTAAAACCACCTGCGTCTAATACTATACCTCCTACAATTCACATGGTAAAAAGCGGTATTAAACTTAAAGCTAATGTTACTTGGGTAGATAAAATTACTGATCTTACTCAGGATGATAAATATAGACAGTTTATTGCAGATATAGCTAAGATGCATATTGCTGAAGGGCATAGTGTTTTAGTTATTGCTGATAGAGTAGAATTCTTAGAAAAGGTAAAAGACTATGTTGGTGAAACGTGTTTGTTGGTTACTGGGGCAACCAGTTTTGAAGACCGACAAAAAGCCAAGGCTCAAATCCTTGCCAAAGAAAAAATGTGTATTGCTGGAAGCAGGCAGATCTTTTCAGAAGGAATATCAATCAACATCCTTAGTTGCGTAATATTAGCAGTTCCAATGTCAAATGATAGTTTACTAGAACAAATTGCTGGTAGAATTATGCGAATGCATGAAGGCAAACTAGACCCAATCATAGTAGACATTCAATTTGCTGGATACGCAGATAAAAAACAAAACACAGACAGGTTAGGTCTTTATCTACGCAAAGGCTGGAAAGTATTAGCCTAGATAAAATTTCACTTGCAAAAGTGTATCCAAAATGGTATAATATTTATTAAGTTTCAGTATATGACCTTTTTCTTCAACCTTGAATTGCTTGAGTCCACAACACAGTGTGACTCTGTAAAATTAGTTGAAATTTTAAGATTGCATTTTATTAGAAAATCTATTCCTAAAAACCAATACAGTAAAATCAAACCGATTTTTAACTTAAATGGCAATAGCTTTCTAATAAATCCTGCTTCCTTATTTACTGATACCAGCACAGATATTGTACATAAAGCACAATACATACGATTAGCGGGGCGTAGAAATTACGCCATATATAAACATTACGATTACACATATCTAGACCTATCTTATTATTCAGATATAGATTTAAACGCAATAAAGTCAAACACGCTACTAAAAATAACAGAAAACAAAATTCACTTCAAATACGAGGAAAAATAAAAAATGGCACTTAGTTTTAAAAACACCAAAGGTAAAGCACAATCAAACAAAGTTGATTCTTATGAATACAAAGATGGCGAAAATATAATTCGTTTAGTTGGAGGAGTTCTTCCACGATATATTTATTGGCTGAAAGGTACTAACAACAAAGATATTCCAGTTGAATGTTTGGCATTTAGTCGTGAAAAGGAGAAGTTTGACAACGTTGAAAAAGATCATGTTACCGAGTATTTTCCAGAGTCAAAGTGCTCTTGGAGTTATTCTGTAAATTGTATTGACCCTAAGTCGCAAAAAGTTGTTGCTCTTAATTTGAAAAAGAAATTATTTGAGCAAATCGTTACAGCGGCTGAAGATTTAGGAGACCCTACTGACTATGAAACAGGTTGGGATGTTGTATTCAAGCGTGTAAAGACAGGCCCACTGGCTTACAATGTTGAGTATACACTACAAGTTTTGCGTTGCAAACCCCGCCCATTAACCGCTGAAGAGCGTGCTATGGCTGATGCTGCTAAACCTATTGACGAAAAGTTTGTTCGTCCTACAGAAGCAGACGTAAAGGCTTTGTTAGAGAAGATTACTAGCAATCAGGAAGAAGATGGTGATAGCCCTTCTTCTGAGCAAGAAGCAGTAAAAGAACTTGGTTAAAAAAACTTAAGCCCGCTAAACAAAATGCTTAGCGGGCTTTTCTGTCTCATAAGGCAATATGAAAGTATTATTTACAGCAGACCTACATATTAAATTAGGTCAAAAAAACGTACCCGTTGAATGGGCAAAGAATAGGTTTAATATGCTATGGCAACAACTAGAAGATATACAAACAGAATGTGATCTTTTTGTAGTTGGTGGCGATGTTTTTGATAAGCTTCCTAACATGGAAGAATTAGAAACATATTTTGATTTAGTTAATACTTGCAAGATTCCCACAATTATTTATGCAGGAAATCATGAAGCAGTTAAAAAAGATACAACTTTTTTAACAAACTTAAAACAAGTAACCAATCGTTTAAATCCATTAGTAGAAGTTATTGACGACTACCACAAAGTAGAGAATATGGATTTTATTCCATATAATAAATTAAAAGAGTTTGAGAAAAATCCTTTTCAAATTCGCGGAAACATTTGCTTTACACACGTTCGTGGGGAAATTCCTCCACATGTAAAACCTGAAATGGATTTAGAATTGCTGGCAAGCTACGACGTTGTTTTAGCAGGTGATCTACATAGTTATGAAAATTCTCAAAAAAATATTATCTATCCTGGAAGTCCCGTTACTACTAGCTTTCATCGTGGGAATGTGGCTACTGGTGTTATTTTATTGGATACCCATAGTTTAGAGCATGAATGGCGTGAACTACAACTACCACAACTTATTCGTCGTACAGTAGCTGTGCATGACCCTAAACCGCAAACAGATTACGATCACACAATTTATCAAGTCGAAGGCGATATGCAAGAACTTGGTGAGCTAGAAGATTCAGATTTAATTGATCGTAAAGTAATTAAGCGTGATACAGATAGCGCACTAATCTTAGACAAAGAAATGTCTATGTCAGAAGAAATTCGTGAGTATCTAGCATACATCCTAGAGTTGCCAGAAGATACTATAGAAAACGTATTAAAAGAGTTTCAAAATCATGCAGACAAAATTGAAACTGAATAGAGACTTTAATGATAACTATAAAACAACTACGATGGGCTAACGCCTTTAGTTATGGAAAAGATAACCAAATTGATTTTGTCGCAGCTCCACTTACACAATTAGTAGGTAAAAACGGGCATGGTAAAAGTTCTATTGCTTTAATACTAGAAGAAGTATTGTTTAATAAGAACTCAAAAGGTATTAAGAAAGCAGATATTCTTAATCGCCATATTAAAGATAAAACATATAGTATTGAACTAGATTTTAACAGAGATGATATAGATTACACAATTAAGTCTAGTCGCGGTACTGCCCAAACTGTAAAATTATTTAAGTCAGGTGTAGATATAAGTGCACACACTGCTACAGCTACATACAAGATAATTGAAGATATATTAGGTTTTGATCACAAGAGTTTTGCACAAATTGTGTATCAATCAAATGCGTCGAGTTTAGAATTTTTAACAGCTCCTGATACTGCTCGTAAGAAATTTTTAATTGAAATATTAAATTTAGGCAAATATACTCGTGCTGCTGAAATTTTTAAAGAAGTAAGCACTCAACTTACCAAAGATATTGCGGGAGTGCAATCCCAAGTAAATACTGTAGCAAGCTGGTTAAACAAATACGAAAAAACTGAATTAACACTAAAAGAAGTAATTGAAAGTCCGGAGCTAAATACTTTGATAATAGCAGAGGCAACAGCTTTAGATTCTAGTATAAGCAGTATTGAATATACTAATAAAAAGATTTCTCAAAACAATACTTACAAGCAGTTACAGTCAAATATTAAACTACTACCAATTCCTCAAAAGCCCGAAGAAGGTATAGAAAGCTATCAAGCAGAAGTAGCAAAATTATCTAAAACAGTTAGTGATGCACAAGCTTTTGTTATAAAAATGAAAACCTTGCACGGCACGTGCCCTACTTGTTTATCAGATATTGATGAAGAAAAAGTAGCTGAATTAATTGAAGAAAAAACTGAAGAAGCTGAGATAGCTGTTTTAGAAACAATGGGATATACTCAGCAAATAGTTCAAATTAAACAACAGAAAACAGCTTGGCAAGAAGCTCAAAAAGCACAAGAAGATTGGGAAAAGTATCATGCTCTTATAAATACAGAGTTACCAGAAACTTTACTAGACAAACAAACACTACAACAACAACTTACGGAATTACAGAATTCAATTGCTATTACAAAACGTAAGATACTTGAAGCAGAACAATATAACAAAGAAGTAACTGCACACAACACTAAAGTAGACTTAGTATCAAGACAATTAGTTGAAATGAACCAAGAATTAGAAATTTATAGCGGTAAACTGCATGAGTTAAGCGAAAGAATGAGTATTTTAAATGTTTTAACAAAGACATTTAGTACAACAGGTTTAGTAGCTTATAAAATCGAGAGTTTAGTAAAAGACTTAGAAGAAATTACAAATAGTTATTTGGTTGATCTAAGCGATGGAAGATTTCAAATTAGTTTTAAAATAAGTGCTAGTGACAAATTAAATGTTGTTATTACCGATAATGGAAAAGATATAGAAATACTTGCGTTAAGTGGTGGTGAAAAAGCAAGAGTTAACGTAGCTACACTATTAGCTATTAGAAAATTAATGCAAACATTGTCCAGTTCTAGAATTAATCTACTAATACTGGATGAAACTGTAGAAACACTTGATACTGATGGTAAAGAAAAGTTAGTAGAAGTACTACTACATGAAGAACACTTAAATACTTTCTTGGTAAGTCATGGCTTTAGTCATCCCCTGCTAGAAAAGATTAATGTTATTAAACGTAACAACATATCCCAAATAGAGGTATAATGACTGTAGATCCAAGAGCCAAAGGTGCTAGAACAGAGACCACAGTACGTGATCTGTTAAAAAAGCATACAGGTTTATCATGGGAAAGAGTTCCAGGATCAGGTGCTCTTGACCCTAAACATCAGCTTAAGGGCGATTTATACGTTCCTGGGCGAACTAACCTTTGGTGTGTAGAAGTTAAAGGTTATGCCGATGATCACCTTACTTCGCAATTACTAACATCTAAGACTCCGCAATTAGTAGAATTCTGGCAGCAGACTACTCGTCAAGGTACGCAAGTAAGCAAAAAACCACTATTGATTTTTAAATTTGATCGCAGCAAAGTATTTGTTGCTTTTGATGAAATGCCTAATTCACAAAACTATCGTTGCCTTTACTATAATCACGAAGACCATGAGTTTTATGCAGCACTGCTAGAAGATTGGTTAAAGTGGGAGCAACCAGTATTTGTAACTTGACAAAACAGCTAAGCAGTGGTATAATAACAGATTAACACACAAATAATATGTCAAAAACATTCTTAAAAATTACCGAACAAGAAAATACCTTACTAGTTGTAGACTCACTTAATCTTGCATTTCGCTATAAACATAGTGGTGCTACAGATTTTGCTGAAGATTATTTACGAACAGTTCAAAGTCTTAAAAAATCATATAAAGCAAGTCATGTGATTATTGCTGGAGATATGGGATCAAGCTCGTATCGTAAAGCTATTTATCCTGAGTACAAACAAAATCGTAAAGATAAATTTGCAGAACAAACTGATGCTGAAAAAGCAGCGTTTGAGCTGTTCTTTGAAGACTTTACAAAAACACTAGAACATATTGCTGAAAATACTGAGTTTCCAATTTTACGCTTTCAAGGCGTTGAGGCAGATGACATTGCAGCATATATTGTATCAAAAAAATCAAAACTCCCTGTTGATAATATCTGGCTAGTTAGCTCAGATAAAGATTGGGATTTATTAGTTCAACCTAACGTATCAAGGTTCAGTTATGTTACTCGCAAAGAAGTTACAATTGATAATTGGAATAACCACTATGACTTTAATCCAGAAGACTACATTAGTATTAAATGTCTTACAGGCGATAGTGGTGATAATGTTGTTGGGGTGCCTGGTATTGGACCTAAGCGGGCCGTGGGATTGGTTAATGAATACGGCAGTACTTACGATATTATTGCGAGCATTCCTATTAGTGGTCGATATAAATATATCCAAGCCCTAAATGAATGTAAAGATACCCTAGCCTTAAACTATAAATTAATGGATTTAGTTACCTTTTGCGAAGAAGCAATTGGGACTGAAAATTGTAAACAAATTGACGAAACCTTAGAGTTATATTTAAAATGAACGGAATAACAACTATTAGCACTAACGGTGCATATAATATAAATACCACCATGTGCTATACACAACTAGAGTGCTTACCAAAGCCAGGAGCTAAGCTTCCTGAGCGTGCACATCCAACAGATGCTGGAGCAGATTTATTTGCTTATGAAAATTTGGAAATTTATCCAAACGAGCAAAAACTTGTTGATACGGGTATAGCAATTAAAATTCCACATGGCTTCGGAGGCTTTGTGTATAATAGAAGCTCTCAAGGAAAAAAAGGAATTACTATCCCTCACAGCGTAGGCGTGATAGATAGTGGTTATCGTGACACAATTAAAGTTTTGTTAAAAAATATCGGTGATGACCCTTATAAAATTACAGCTGGTGACAGAATTGCCCAGTTAGTTATTAAGAAAGTCGAACTATTTGGTTTTAAAGATATTTGGAACGACTCTACCCGAGGCACAGGAGGCTTCGGTTCAACAGGAACATAAGGAAATCATGCAGGTAAGCACCAGAGCACAAGTAATAACACGTCGTACATATAATAGACCCACCTCAGACGACGGAAAACAATTTGAAACGTGGCAAGAAACAGTAGCTAGAGTTATAGATCACCAAGAATGGTTGTGGCAACGAGCTGCAAACCGTGATCTAACAGATACCGAGTATGCAGAACTCTACGATCTTGAACAATTAATGTTAGACCGTAAAGTTGCCATGAGTGGTAGGACTCTTTGGCTTGGTGGTACAGATGTAGCTAAAACTCGTGAAGCTTCACAGTTTAATTGCTCATTTACTCATGTAGAAACTGTATACGATGTAGTAGATTGCCTATGGCTTTTACTACAAGGATGCGGAGTAGGATTTAAACCAATTGTTGGTACACTAAATGGTTTTTCAAAACCAATTAAAAATATTCGTGTAGTACGTAGTACTCGTACAGCTAAAGGTGGATTAGAGCATAATGTTGAAACATTTGACAAAGAGACTAAGACTTGGACAATTCAATTGGGTGATTCGGCTGAAGCATGGGCTAAGTCTATCGGTAAGCTTATTGCTGGTAAATATGCTGCTGATACTCTCGTACTTGACTTTAGTCAGTTACGCCCTGCTGGTGAAAGATTAAAAGGTTATGGTTGGATTTCGTCAGGCGATACTGCAATTAGCACTGCATACGTAGCTATTGCAACCATACTTAATGGTCGCGCCGATAGTTTGCTTACCAGAATGGATATTCTGGACATTATCAATCATCTTGGTACTATTCTTAGTAGTCGCAGGAGTGCAGAAATTGCACTATTTGATTACGGCCAACCCGAATGGGAAGAATTTGCTGTAGCCAAAAAAGATTGGTGGTTATATAATAATTCACATCGTCAACAATCTAATAACTCATTAGTATTTAAAGAAAAACCACTAAAAGCTGACTTGCAAAAGATTTTTGATCTGATGTTAGAAGCTGGCGGTTCGGAACCAGGATTTATAAATGAAGTTGAAGCCTTACGTCGTGCTCCTTGGTTCAAAGGTGCAAATCCCTGTGTGGAAATACTACTCGGAAATAAATCATTTTGTAATCTTACAGAAACAGACATTGCTAAGTTCAAAGGCGACACTTCGGGACTTCACAATGCCATCAGGTTGGCAGCTCGTGCAAACTATCGTCAAACTTGTGTAAACTTACAAGATGGTATTTTACAAGAGTCATGGCATTTAAACAATTACTTTATGCGTTTATGCGGCGTAGGTTTAACAGGTATTGCTAAACGCCCTGATATGAATGGTTACGACTATGAGTATTTAAAGCGTACTGCAACTGGTGCTGCTATTGGTATGGCTCAAGAATTAGACTTACCATCACCTAAAAATATTACTTGTGTAAAACCTTCAGGAACTTTATCCAAAATCATGGATACTACCGAAGGGATTCATAAACCACTAGGAAAGCATATTTTCAATAATGTACAATTTAGTAAATTTGACCCTGTTGTTGAAGTATTGCGCGCTGCTAATTATAACGTTGTTAACCACCCCACTGATGATAGTGGTGTACTTATTACATTTCCTGTTGAGTGGATTGATGTGCCTTTCACTAAAGTTGACGGCAAAGAAGTCAATCTTGATACAGCAGTCGAACAACTCGAAAAATACAAACTAATTCAGACTTCATGGACTCAGCAAAATACTTCAGTAACAATTAGTTATGATCCTACAGAAGTGCCAGCAATTATTGATTGGTTATTAGATAATTGGGATTGTTATGTAGGTGTTTCATTCATCTACAGAACAGACCCTACTAAAACTGCAAAAGACCTCGGATATTTGTATCTACCACAAGAAGTTGTAGATGAACAAACTTTCCGTAATTATGTACAACAATTAAGCCCCGTAAGCCTAGAAAATGCCAATAGTTTTGATGAAATTATGGGCGAAGAATGTTCTACTGGTGCTTGCCCAATAAGGTAAATATGGAAGTAACAAAAGACACAATACTAAAGTTTGAATTTACTATTGAAGAAACAAATAATCTTTTAGCAGGACTTCAAGAGTTAACTGCTAAAATTTGTAACCCACTAACAGTTAAGATTCAAAATCAGGCAAGCGAACAGTTGCCTAAACCAGAAACTCCTAAACCAGGTATTTCTGCAAAGAAGTAAACAAAAAAGCCCCCACAGATTGCTCTGTGGGGGCTTTTTCTTTAGTATGCCGGTTTTGGTTTCTTACCAGGAACTTTTGGCATTTTTGCAGGAGGTTTTGGTTTAGTTGCCATAATTACTTTCTATAAATATTAAAGAGGGGTATCTTCGTAACTATCTTCAGTATCTACTGAATCTTCGTCGTGCATGTTATGTAAGTTGCTGAATACATTAACTAACATATCAAGATAAGGTTGCTCCACCATATGTAGATCTACTAAGTAAACATCTAGGTGATCAAGTCGTAACAATTCTGCGTGATACATAAACTGACCAAATGCTTCTAGTTCTTCACTAATGTTTTGATTTGCATAGTTTTCAAGTACTTGTGCAGCTACCATTCGTGCAAGTTTAGGCACAACACTTTTTTCAGTTAGTTTTATTAAATGTAAAGCTTTGCTTTCACGTTCACGCATAATTTGATTGCGCTTAGCAGTACTCCAAGAGTATCCGCCATCCCCGCCCCAAAGATCCCAAGCAACACGACCTTTGCTTGGAAAGCCCTCTTCACCGCTGCTAAAACCAGTAGCTTGCTTGTCTACTTCATGACGGCTAAAGAATGAAAACATTCTTAATACTGTTGAGGCTGTTAGTGGATCACGATCTTTTAGTTGATTTGCTCGTGCTAAACCAACTAGTGTACCTCCAGGTTTACCATCCGCTCGCCATTTTAGTGCACGTTTGGCTGCACTTGCCATGCCTGATGTAGGCTTATAAGTTGTTGCCATAAATTAATCTCTATAAGCTAAAATAATTTGTTTACACATTTTAGATCTAACAATATCGTCATCCATAAATCTAACGACTTCAATGTCTGGAATACCGTCTAGCCTGTGAATTGCATCTGATAGTCCTGAGTCAGGAATATCACTTTGATCTACATCTCCTGATATAATCATTTTACAGTTTTTACCAATGCGTGATAGCAGCATTTTCATTTCTTCTTTAGTAGCATTTTGTGCCTCATCTAAAAGAACGATGCAATTGTCAAAAGTTGCACCTCGCATAAAGCCTAGTGGTTTAGGCTCAATTGTTTTTGCTTTTAACGCATACTCATAAAATCCTTTTCCAAGGCTACGAGCAAATACATTGTCAAAAGGTTCTAGATAAGGAGCATACTTCTCCTCTAGTGTACCTGGTAAAAATCCTAGCCCACGTCCTGTTTCTACGTTAGGTCTAGTCAGAATTATCTTCTGAATACGTCTATGAAAGAGTTCTCCCGCAGCATATGTTGCTGCTACATACGTCTTACCTGTTCCAGCACTTCCTACACCAAATACTATTTGACTAGATTGAATTGCTCTTAGATACTCTGCTTGTATAAAGTTTAGCGGTTTTACATCTGTAAATCCATACTCTACTGGGTTGCGTTCCAATTGAATTACATTGTCGCGTCTTGCTCTTTTACCACTTGCCATAAACTTCCTTGTAAGGTTTATAAAATTGATCTGCCTGTTTATATTATAGCAGACCTAGGTTTGCTTGTCAAATATAAATTTATTTCTTCTTGGCGTCTTCAACTTTAGTACCTTCAAGCTTTTTGTGCACTTTAACAGTCTTGCACTCTTTTTGAGTTTTACCTGCTTTATCTGTTTTGTCTTTGCAGACTTTTTTAGTTTCTGGTTCAGCAAACGCAGAAACAAGTGCAAAACTAGCAATAACAGCTACAATAATTTTTTTCATTTAATTTCCTTAGTTGGTGCAAACTTTTCGCTTGCTGTAAATCCTAATCCTGCAATTACAATATAGATCATAGAATCAAATAGTTTTGTGTCTATGGGCTTACCTAGTACCATAGCTATAAAAGCACCAGCACATAACAAGAAAGCTAAAAAAGTAACTACTCGCTTACTACTAACGGCGGGGTCTTGTGATAACATAGTTTTTATTAGACTCATTTAAATCTCCGGGTGAGGTGCTTGTTGAGGAGCAGGCTTGCCATTAATGTAAATAATGTTAGTACTAGGAGCGCTAGTTCCATTAAAACCTTGAGTAGTAGAAAATCCTGGATTAAATGTAGGCTCTATTTTTACTGGATTAGCTTTAGCATAAGTATTTGAATTTTCTTGTGCTTGCTTAATCATGTCGCGTTTCATGTCCATTTCTTCTTTGCTACCACCTGCTAACATAATTCCTGATAATGTACCTGTTAAGAAAGTAGCGATTGGAATAATCATCTCAAAAAATTTTTGATCAATTGGACTAATAGCGTTTAGTGGCTGAGTAATAAAAATAATTGAGTATAATACTACAAACACAATGCCAGTTAGTGTAAGCGCAAGACATATGCCAATAAAGAATTTTAGACGCGCCATGAGCTGATCTTCA
>Ga0208800_1000147_pt1 | contig 11676 bp, 11 predicted proteins | sample ColrivemetaGS541_FD_187619 | JGI IMG/M metagenome (GOLD analysis project Ga0208800, IMG submission 187619) | Estuarine microbial communities from the Columbia River estuary - Freshwater metaG S.541 (SPAdes) (version 2) | ecosystem: Environmental > Aquatic > Marine > Intertidal zone > Estuary ...
GTTCGACTATCGGTTAGGTCATCAGGTTTTCATCCTGAAAAGAGGGGTTCGACTCCCCTACGGGCTACCATATATTTATTATTATGAAAAAACTAATTTTATTATTAATTGTTATTGTTTCAATGAGTGGGTGTGTTGTTATACCAGGTAGATTACATCACGAAAAAAGGATTCAAATGTATCGAAACTACCCAAGACAATATTATTACCAATACCCTCTTTTTCAAGAAAGAATTTTTTACATACCATATTTTAGATTAGGTAGGTATTAAATAATTTTTTAACTATTGATATTTTTTATATATTTGCATATACTTATAAAACAGATGAAAAACATAAATAACATATTAACGAGTACGAGACCCCTTAACAATGGTAATGGGTATGGTGTGCAACCGTTACGTCATTTATGTTCGGAATTCAAAGTGTAAGAATTAATCTACCTAAGATATACAAACCCGAACGACTTAAATTGTTCGGGTTTTTTGTTTTAGTGATTTTTTTGTTTATATTTGATAAGAGTTCTTTGAAATGTTGGAGATGATTTGCCTGGGTGTTGGAATTGGTAGACAAGACAGACTTAAAATCTGTTGGACCGTAAGGTCCGTGCGGGTTCGATTCCCGCTCCAGGTACAAACACTATCGTTCTTTGAAAATAAAGGAGAAAATTAATATGGATATATTATCATTTATTTTAGGAATGTCAATAGTTGTGGTTATCGCAGTTGCGGTAGTTGCGGTTATTGCCTTTGTTAAGGTTAATAAAACTAACAAAGAAATTAGAGAAGTAGAACAATGTCTCGGAAGAGAAATTGAGATTCAAAACAGAGAACGTGAAAGTGCAATTAACGATGTTTATCGAGTATTGGATTCACGTTTAGATAAACTTGAGAGTAAAATAACAACAAGCCGTAAGGCATAACGTTTAAATAAAAACTTTCAAAGACGATAGTGTTTAATTTGGTTCCGTAGCTCAGATGGATAGAGCAACATCCTTCTAAGATGTGGGTCTTTGGTTCGAATCCAAACGGGATCACTAAGATAATGGTCTGATGTTATAATAGTTGTCGACTAACTTTATAACTAACTAAACAGACAGCACCCTCTGCCGAGCGCTCAGTAAAACTCTGATGAAGCAGTTAAGATTGGAACGAGACGGGTATTCCATCATTATCTTTATTTCTAGATGTAGAGGAGTCAGGTTTTTCTCGCTCGCCTTGGACGCGAGAGCACGTAAGTTCGAATCTTACCATCTAGACAAAATTCTTTCGTAGCGCAGTGGTAGCGCAGTTGACTGTTAATCAATTGGTCGTAAGTTCGAATCTTACCGAAAGAGCAAATACCCGAGTGGTGGAATTGGTAGACACAGCGGTCTTAGAAGCCGTGGCGTAAGCTTGAGAGTTCGAGTCTCTCTTTGGGTACAATGTAATGACTTAGAAATAAGTGACGGAACAGACGCTATGTATGAAATGGAAACTTTTGAAACACGTATAAAGGTGTGAATTAGATACAAACCGTACAGACATTACATTAATTGGGAGTATCGCATAGCGGCAATTGCAGAAGACTGTAAATCTTCCCTCATCGAGTTCAGTGGTTCGAGTCCACTTACTCCCACAAATAAATAAAATTATGGCAACATTAGAAACACAGTACAAGAATTTTTTGATTGATAACCCATCCTCAACGTTTACGTTTGAAGAATGGAAAAAAGACCACGGGGTTAAGATTGGTGCTGCGATACAACGTTCTTCAACACTTAATCGAATCTTAGATGAGGTTAGAAGTCCTGAGTATAAGGAAAAGAGAATGAAGGAAAGAATTAAATCAAAAGAAAAATTAACATCTGAATATCAGTTTGGGTTTTATGTTGGTGAAGAAATTGTAACACGTTTTCTCCCGACTATAACAACCGATTCGTTACAAACGAGAACTCAGATTAAAGTTTCAGATGAGGACTCGGTAGAAAACAAACGTTTACACGATGAATGGTGGGAAACTGGAAAATATGGTTCAAAGTCTGACGAGGTTTTGAATAAAGAAAATTGGAATTTATATCATCAACATAATAAAATGTTGGAAAAAAAATATCTTCCAAATCCGTTGAAATGTCATATGTCATTAATGAACATTCGTGATGAGAAAGATTTTAAAGACGGATTAATACATTCATTGTGGAATTGTGATATGTGTAGTTACAGTTTAAAACCTGAAGACATTAAGATTTATGAAGACGAAGATTTGTGGTTTACCATAATTGAATTTGTCCTAAGAGATGAAGAATAAAATATATGATAGTAACATTGATCTGTGAACCTAGAACGGGATCTAATAATCTAATGAAATGGTTTGAAACGCATAAATCATTCGATGTTTTATTATTACCTTCTTACGAAAATTCACCTAATTTTCAAAAAGGGTTAACACCTAAAAATTATAAATTTAATAATGAAAATTTGTTTATTAAAGAAGAATTTCATTCAAAATATAAAGATTTTAGTGAATTAATTAATATTTCAAATTTTGTTATATTTTTATATCGTGAAAATTCTAAAGAACAAATCGAATCGTGGGTTAATGTAAAAAGTAAAAACGATTTTCATAATTCTTGGGTTTTTGAAAAAGACAAGAATATTATACCCAACGATGAGATTGAAAAATTTGAAATATTAAAAACAGATTTTAAAGAAAAATATTTGGACGATAGTTCTAACTTTAAAATATCATATGAAGAATTATATTATGGTAATGGAATTGAAAGAATAGTTTCATTTATTAATATGAACGATTTAAATGTTGATACATTTCCGTTAGGTAAAAGATATCGTATTGAGATTGATAGAAGAAATATTATTTAGGACTTGTAGCTCAGTTGGTTAGAGCACTTCACTCATAATGAATAGGTCCCTGGTTCGAGCCCAGGCTGGTCCACAAAAGTGTCTTGTTCCGCTCTGACGAAAGTTAACGACAAGGTCTCGGTAGACAGAACGCGTCTGATTCTACCCAAAACAGAAGATTAGCTCAGCGGGAGAGCATTTGGTTTACATCCAAAGGGTCATAGGTTCGAATCCTATATCTTCTACGACGGGTGGTGGGAACCCAGAAGTATGTGATGAGCATACACCCACAATTGCCTCCATAGCTCAGTTGGTAGAGCAGCTGATTTGTAATCAGCAGGTCGTTGGTTCGAGTCCGACTGGAGGCTCACAAGCGAGTATAGTATAATGGTTCATTATGCCTTCCTTCCAAGTAGGATATGTCAGTTCGATTCTGACTACTCGCTCATAATTGCCCGATGATGTAATGGTTAGCATTACAGATTTTGATTCTGTCCGTATAGGTTCGAGTCCTGTTCGGGTAACAAGGGTCTCCGATGGAAGTCCGCAAGAAGAATAGATGTTCTTCATCCATCAAAAAAGGAAGGTTACCCAAGTTGGTGAAGGGGCCTGTTTGCTAAACAGGTAGGGTGTTACAGCCGCGAGAGTTCGAGCCTCTCATCTTCCGCAAATTAATAGTGCTGTACGCGACGGAGACACAAGACAGGAGTGAAGGAGCTGTCCCTATTGATTTTTTATTGTAGTGTGACGAAACTGGCAAACGTGCCCTCCTGTCTCGGGGGTGTGGAACAAGAAATAGATAAGTAATATAGGGGTAGACCACCTTTTCCGGCCGGAACGTGTTACTTATTGAATCTCCACTTAGTGGTTCGAATCCATTCACTACAGCTCAATAAACCAATAATTATAGTAAATGAAAATGTAATGAAAAACTTTAAAACTCTCTACGGAACACCGATTCCTCATATCATAGAATATATCAGAGAGTACATCTCAACAAGAGAGAATGTGGAAATTCTTATTGGTTCTGACTCACAATCGTACAGTAATAGAAAAACCATTTATGGTGTAGTAATTGCTCTTTATATTAAAGGTAAAGGTGCTCACGTATTATGTACCAAAGAAACGTTACCTATGGAACATAACATATCCACTAGATTAATTAGTGAGGTATGGAAATCTATTGAAATGGCTGAATTTTTAAAAGAAAACGGTTTACCTAAACCAACCTGGATCGATATTGATTTAAATCCAGACCCAAGATATAAGTCTAATTCGGTACTTAGACAGGCGGTTGGTATGGTTGAGGGTATGGGATATAAAGTAAGATATAAACATATGGGAGCTTTAACCACTTATTCGGCTAATTATCTAGTAAGAATATAATTTTACTATGACAATTTTAAATATAAAAGAAAAGGACCTAACAATTATAATACCAGTTAAAAATGGACACACTTTATTATATGTTTCGTTTATTCATTTATTTAAACATTTAAACATTGAAGTGGAAGTTAAACCAAGTGGAGTTTTAAATAATGTTCATATTTTTGTGAGAAACCCAATCGATAGGTTTTTTTCATCTTATTATTGGTTAGATTATATGACAAAGGTTGAATCAGAGGTTTATAAAAATAATCTTATAACTTTACTAAAAAAAACTAACATATCTGATATTGATAGTTACATTAACCAATATAGAAATTTTTTAATCGAGTGTGATGACTTTCATTACATTCCTCAAAGTTGTCAAATATTACGCACCGAACATAAAATTTATAAAAACGAGTTAATTGATATTCAAACCGATATAAAATTACTATATAATAAAAATTTTGGTTCAAATTATAAAATATTTAAAATTGAGGATATTAATAAAATTATTGAGGGGAATACATCATCCTTAATTAAAAAAAATATTGGTTTTGACGGTAGCTACGAACCAATTGCATTTAACCTAAATAAATTTGATTTTTTAGAGGATTATCCAGGTGACATAAATTTTTTATTTTCAACATTTTATCAATATTTTAAAAACATATACACAAAAACTAATCATCATAAAAATATTGATTATACAGATAAAATTAATTTACCCCAATATAAATTGGTTTGTTCCTTAACTGAAAACGAAAGAACCTTTTTTGGGTATGATTTAAAAGAAATTGATTACAAAGTCTTCAAAAAAACATTAATTTAAAAAAAAAATAAAAATAATTTCATTTAGATTTTGTTTTTTGAAAAATGTTTCTTATCTTTGTAAAAGAAACAAGAAATAGTTCTTTGATTTAAAAATATTGGCCGCCTATGGTCGATTAAAATAAACCACGAAAGTGGGATAAAGTGATTTGGTTTGGTTAAATCAGGTTGCGGTTTCAGTAATGGAACTCGAGTAGGCAAACAGAATATCATTGAACCTTAAGTACTGAGGGTGACACTGTAGGGAAAGTGGTTCGATGATCAAGCAATCCGAGTTGTTTGGTTGAGGTGGGAACACCAATAAGAATAATCTGTAGAGTTATTACAAGAAGTAGGATCTCCAATCTTACAATTGTGTGATTCAATATGATGGGAATCTTAAAACCGAAAGGTATGGTGAAGTACGAGTGGTGTCGTTATCATCCTTAATTAAACTCTACCAAGAGTTTAGTTTTGAAGGGGTCCAAAAATATGGTAACAGGGATGTTACAGAGAGTAGTTTAGTATCGAGTTGTTCAAAAGATAACTTGGCTGGCAGACGGGCCACTACTTTCCAAATTCGGAACCAAAATCAATTGTTAATATTTGTTTAACAACATAAAAAAACAAGGAAAAGTGCTCGTCAGTCGTTGGAGACAGGTGACTACACAGTCGAGAGGGGTTCTCGGCCACAAAGGGTCCAAACCCAATGTGATTTTTAAGAAAGTTCTCTAAGTTCGCAAGACTTAGTCGGGGTGGCAACCTCGAAGAGTAATGAGTATTAAAAGAGTATCTAACGACTTTAGGATTGGTTAATCTAATTGACCGTCACTGATTGGTACTACTCAAAAGGTAGTGGATAAGAGAAGAAACAAATAATGTCTCTAAAGTCAATCACAAAATGGTGTAATCTCAGCCTTTTTATTTTTACTATTATCTTTTAGCATTTAACTTATTTTTTCTTGATTTTTTTTAATAAATCAAGTGGTGGAATCTCAGACTAATTAAAACCGGTACGAGCCCCTTAAGTCAGAAGAAATTCTGACTTTTTTTTTGTTATTAAGAAAATAATATGTATATTTTATCAATATGAGAATAGTTTGTATATCTGACACTCACGGTCTTCATAAACCAATGGAAGATTTTAATCCATTACCAGAAGGTGATGTGTTAATTCACGCGGGTGATTGTACTAACGTCGGTAAACCTCACGAGGTTAAAGAATTTGTTGAGTGGTTTATGAATGTTAAAGGTTTCGATTCTAAAATCTTTATCGCTGGTAACCACGATTGGGCTTTTGAAAATAGACACCAACCTCACCATAAAGGGGACTTTGATTGGTATTATCATTTAATGAATGAAGAAAACCTTTCTCAATCTGATGTAGTTTATTTAGAAGATAGTCAATTTACCATAGAATCTTCAGAATTCTCAAGACCAATTAAATTTTGGGGTAGTCCTTGGCAACCTGAATTTTATAATTGGGCTTTTAATTTACCTAGATTGGGTGATGAATTAAAAAAATACTGGGATATGATTCCTGACGATACTGACGTATTGATTACACACGGTCCCCCAAACGAGGCTAGAGATTTTGTTAGTAATTGGAGACAAGGTGATGTTAATGTTGGTTGTGAATTATTAAGGTTCCGTGTGGAACAATTTAAACCACTATTACACGTATTTGGACATATTCACGGAGCTTACGGTTCTGCGTACATTAAAGATGTTCTTTATGTTAATGCATCAATTTGTAACGATAGATATATTCCTTCTAATAAACCAATCGTCGTAGATTTAACAGAAGTCGACGGAAAAATAATTGCAACATATGTCGAAGTATAATCAACCAGTTAGTGTTGTAATATCAACACGTAAAATTGATGACGTATATTTGGAACACGTGAGTAAAATGTTCTCACATCCAAAAACTCAAATTCTTATTTATGAAAATGAAGGTGAATATTCATTACCTCAATTGTATAATAGAGGACTAGAGGATTCGTCAAATGATATTGTTGTTTTTATGCACGATGATCTAATAATTGAGACCACTAACATTACACCTAAAATTTTAAAAATATTTGACACACATCCAGAATATGGTATCATTGGTGTTGCGGGAACTGATAACTTAATAAGTGGTATGTGGTGGGAAGATAGAACATCAATGTATGGTGTTGTTGGTCACGAACACGAAGGTAAACGTCACGTTAACCATTACTCTAAAGAATCATATTCTGAGAAGTTAAAGGAAGTTGTTATAATTGATGGTTTATTTATGATGGTACACAAACAACGAATTAAACATAAATTCAATGAGGAGTTCCCTGGGTTCCATTTTTACGATTTACCAATCTGTATTGAAAACTATATGGATGGGGTTAAAATAGGGGTAACTACTAAAATAAGACTCACACATAAATCCATTGGAATGGTAAATAACCAATGGAATAAAAATAAACTCTTTTTTGAAGCTCTTTATGAAAAGAACTTCCCACTTAGAGTTGGGTGATTTTTACCATAATTCGAATATTTATATATAAAACAAAAAACTATGACATTATTATTAATTATTTTGGCAGTTATCGTAATCGGAGGTGGGGTTACTTTCTTTTTAATGAAATCAGGTAAGATTGAAGATAAAGATGGTAATAACATTCCAGATGTAATCGACACTAAAATTGATGCAGTTAAAGAAACTGTTAAAGAAGTGAAGGTTAAAGTTAAACGAGTAAAAGAAGAAGCCTCTGACGTTATTAAATCCGTTAAAAAAGTTGGTAACCAAGTAAAAGATGTTACCTCTGCAGTTAAAGGTGATAATAGAAAAGGTAGAAAACCAAAACAAAAATAATTCAATTAAATAAAAAAGGTTAAAATTTGTTTTTTAACCTTTTTTTATCTACCTTTGTGTAAGTTCTTTAAATTATGGGGATGCCTTGGAATTGATTTCAGGTATCAGGGATAAATGGCACGTAGTCAGACTTCATCTATGACTTAAATCTATGGTGGAAAATTTTAGACGGCAACGTTTATAACAATATGGAAATTGCAGGTTTACTTGCAACTTCTAACGTAGCAGTAGCCTAAGGCGAATCTACATCGGGTCGAAGTACATATAACCTAGGAACAGAAGTACTAAAGGTGTAATACCACCCAAAGATGTATTAGGAGTCTCGTTCAGGGGTCTACTCTAAAACAAGTGAACCCGACACAGTTATTGGTAACGATGTCAAAATAGGAACCAGTTATTTGTCTGTTGTGAATTAACAGAATAAACGTGTAGTCATTTATTGTTGAACAGGAAAGACAAGGGTTCGACTCCCTTCATCTCCACCATACAAATAGGACCCTTTAAAGGGTCTTTTTTGTTTTAAGTATAAAGTTATGAATACAACACATTATAATCGTAAGGCGAGGTTTAATTACACAATAGAAGACAACTATTGTAGTGGAATTATATTGACTGGTAATGAAGTTAAATCTATTAGAGATGGTAAATTAAATTTCAACGATTCTTATTGTTTATTTCTTAATAATGAATTGTGGGTTAGAGGACTTTATATTTCTGAAAACAAATTTGGTTTAAAACAAGACCCCACTAGAGATAGAAAACTTCTTTTAAAGAAAAAAGAATTAACTAAAATACAAACAACCGTAAAAGAAAAGGGGTACACAATATTTCCAACTAGCGTGTTTTTTAATGATAAGAATATTCTTAAAATGAATATTGGGGTTGGGAAGGGTAAGAAGGAATATGACAAACGTGAAACTATAAAAAAACGAGAGACGGAAAGGGAAGTTAGAAAGTTGGTTACTACCTAAACGAACAAAAGGTCCGAAGACCCTTTGCCGAGATTGAAATACCTCCTTTTCGTTTTATAATCATTATCGTTTAATGGCGACCAAACCAATTAAACTCTAATAATAAATATCACAAAACTGTGTTATGTATACATTTTTGCCAACATTTTTAATAAACCTAATGACATTGCACCTTGCATCATTCCTCCACCGTCATTAGTTTCCTTACCCTCAATTTGTGCCAATTCTTCAGAATCAACACTACCTGAAACCATTTTACTAAATTTTGGATCATTAGCCATTTTTTCTCTAAACTCGGCATCATTACTCATTTTTTCTTCAAATGCGGTAAAGTTAGGTAATCCAAATGTGTCTAATACACCATTTGCTATTACAAAATATTTTACCATATCTCTCCTATCTTTTCTACCTCTTCTAACTACATTCCACCAATTACCTAACCAAGTTTTTGGTTCCATACCTTTCTTGGCTACGTACTTCGCTAACGCTTGGTCTCTGAAAAATGTTTTATATCCTGTACTGAGTTTACCTCCAGCGGCAACTTCTTTACCAATTGCTTTAGTCATTTGAACTGGTTTTAGTTTACCTAAAACACTAGTATGTTCGGCAATTGATTGCCTCATACCGTTAGCCCATTTTGATCCCATTCCAGGTACTTTCTCAACTTGACTAATTGTTTTACTAATTGCTGGGTTAGTAAAATATTGACCCATTTTTGCGTATTGGGCTTGCATTTTTGGATTCTTCGCCAAGAATTCAACCATTTCATCAGAACCTTTAAGTGCAACTTTACCTGCAACTCCACTAGCTCTTAAGAATCTTATAAATGGTTTTGCTATGAAATCACCAACAGTTGGTATTAATGCAATTAACATTAGTCCAGCAAAAAGATATTCCTTTTTCATTATGTATCTAATGATTAAGATAATATCGGCAACCTCACCAATCACAGGAACAAATCCTGCAACCATTAAAATATTTTCAAGAGTATCCTCTTTTAATAATTCTTTATTTTCTAATATTTGTTTTTTAGTTAATTCCATTTTAATGAATTGCTTTACAGAATGTACTCGATATTGTTTCAGAAATATTCGACTCTTTTATTACTTTACCAAACAGATTACCCGTTATGTTGGACGTTAAACCTTTAAAACCTAAACCGTATTCATTTCTATCAACACCTAATTGACCCGCAGCCACATATCTAAGTAATGCTATAATTAATGCATCTGAAATTTGTGGGAAGTGGTTGATACAGGACTGTTCATCTTTAAATGGTTTCAATAAATCTAATGGATTTATATTTGCCAATACTTGAGCAACTGTCGTTGAGAATCCATCTCCACCACCAAATATTTCTTTAACTACAAATCTTATAACATACTCTTTAGCTGTAGTTGCTAAAGAATCCCCAATGGTTTTTTTCCAATCGGTACTGTTAAATTGTTTAACAATATCTGAAGTTTCAATTTCTTCAATAGTATAACCATCACCTAATAAATTAGAAGTGGTAATCAAATACTTTTCTAATAAAGTATTTTTGTCTTTTATACCATTTAAAGAAGAAAGAGATTCGGTTAACTTTCGTTTACGTTCTTCTAATAGGTTTGATTTTATAATTACTTTTATCTCTTTCATATATTATTTTTGTAACCAAACGTATTTTTCACCGTAATCTTTAGATTTTTGTTTAATTCTTTCGTAACCTTTACCTTTTAAGATACCATCTAATTTACCAAGAATTTCATCATCTAAATCTGGTCCTTTATATTTTACTCTATTTGTTGCTGGTAAAACTGTTCCATCTTCTAATGTTGTTTCATTAGCATCACCTCTCATATAACCAGCGTCTTTTAAAACATTATAAAAATCAATTGGAGGTTGATTCATTTGAATCATTTTTGATAAATCAGGTAACTTAATTGAACCTGGAGCCAATCCACTCATTTTCAAACCTGAAGATTTTACTCGTTCAATAGGGGTTACATCTAATCTTTTTCTTTCTGTTGGGTTACAATTTCCTTTAACCGCATCATAAACATCCTTACTTAAACCTCTTGACGTATCATATTTGTTATCAACCAATGCTTTCATTGTATCTTTTCCAAATTTACCGTCATCCGCAACTCCCAAACATTTTTGTACTTCGGCAATTTTCGATGATTTACAACCATATGCTAATGGGAAGTCTTGACCTTCACAATCTTTAAATGAACTTTTATTCTTTTTTGGTTTATTACTTGAATCACCACCATCTACTTTATCACCACCGTCTTTTTTCTTATCCTTATCCCAAGTTATTACAGTACCACTATTTCCACCACCTGGTGTTGGTGCGGGTGCTGGTGGGTTTACCACCGCGGTACCACTTTCAATTTGAGAAATTAAACTTAACATTGTTCTTTTAGCTCTTGCAGATGATGCTTGAGTTGTGGTGATGTATGATAATGTTTTCTTTAAATCTCCACTACCTAATCCCGTATCTTTGTAAGCTTGTAAGAAATCTTTACCTTTTGGACTTGTTGAATATTTTTTAAGTTTATTCAACGCAGATTGCATATCATTACCCGACACTGGAAAATCTAATAAATCAACCATTTCTTCTGCGTCATTATCAATTTCAGTATCTGATTGTTCTTTTAATAATCTTTCTCTTAAAATTCTACCAACCACTTCATTAATTGTTGGTTTATTTTCTTTAACTACTGCTCCGTCCTTACAAACGTATGTTCCCTTTTCTTTAGTTACTGTATTCATAACTTTACCATCTGGATAATATTGAATTCCTCCTGGGAATTCGGAGTTTTTAACAAACACACTTGTTTCACCACTTTTA
>Ga0208800_1000150_pt1 | contig 11441 bp, 23 predicted proteins | sample ColrivemetaGS541_FD_187619 | JGI IMG/M metagenome (GOLD analysis project Ga0208800, IMG submission 187619) | Estuarine microbial communities from the Columbia River estuary - Freshwater metaG S.541 (SPAdes) (version 2) | ecosystem: Environmental > Aquatic > Marine > Intertidal zone > Estuary ...
CCCTCACCCTCACCCTAGCCCTCACCCTCACCCTTGCCCTCACCCTCACCCTCACCCTTGCCCTTGCCCTTGCCTAGCCAGCCTCCCTGCTCGCGTCATGCCGACACCTAGGCGCAAGAAAGCCCGGCTCGCATGTAGCAAGCCGGGCTTGTGGGGCGGACGGGGAGGCTAACAATAAATCATCCCGTCGTCGCCGATGTAAAGGTCACAAGTCCCCTGTCGTTTCGCCGCGTCCGTCAAGGCGTCGCCGAGATCGCCTAGGTCGCGATCCCAGAATCCGGCCCCGTGCCCGTTGCGGGTCAGCCACAAATCATGGCCTAGTGCCTCCCATTCGATCTCATCGCGCCATGGCAAGCCTAGCTCGTCAATCTCCCCTAGAAACGCTCCGCAATCAGCCAGAAACGCGTCAAAAGTTTCCCCGGCCAGCAGCATCCCGGACCGGTCCAATGGCTCGCCGCTGTCGTCGCATGAGGACCAGAGCGCGCATGCCTGGTAACCCTCGAGGTAGTCCCCTGGGATGATATCGGCTAGCCGGTCCCTCATGGAATCGATTAGAGCTTGCGGCGCCTGGCCAGCCCGTACGCAATCACGCACCAGCGGGAAAGGCTCGCCAAGTGAGTTCAAAGCGCTGGCCATGGCATCTACTAGCGCAAGGGCGCGGGCTGTATTTCTTTCAGTGTCGCTCATTTGATTTGATGGTTAGCGTTTAAATCTTCCCGCTCTCCTCCGCCCGGATCTTTTCCGGGCTGGCGAGCGTGCGTTCAATGGTTTCCATGGCAAGCAAAGCCACCGGTGGCACTTCCCCGCGTTCCCAATTGGAAACAGTTTGACGGGTGACACCTAGGCGCCTGGCAAGCACTTCTTGGGTGATTCCAAGGGCAAGACGCCACAGGGCAAGGGGCGGGTTGAGTCTGATTGGTTTCATGGGATTAGTTGGTGGCAATTGCGGAAACTTTCTTCGCGCCGGTTCCATGCGCCAAGAAAGCGACGATAGGACGGCGGGGATCGCGGACCGCGCAAAGGCCACAAGTCGCGCATGTCGCGTTTCCCGTTTGAGCGGGGCAGACGATCACCGCCCGTCCGCCTGGCGTCTTTAGCCCCTGCGCTTCCGTGCCGAGTGGCACCACACAAACTACGGGCGCAATTTCCAGCGCCGCCAGATCGTCGGCATGCGCCAATGAATTCCCGCTTAGGTTGACAGCGAATCCCGAAAGATTGGCCGATTGAACGGCCATCCGGTTTTTCACGCTGGTCATGGGCTTGTGGGTGTACGTATAGCCACGGGAGAAGGTCCGTGCATTTACCGCCACGATTTGCGCGAGCGCCATTGAGTCGATCCGGCTTCCCTTCCCTGGAAGATCGCCTGCCTGGTTGTGTCGCCAGAGTTGGCGGGGTGGGAGGCTCGAAAGCGTGTTTTCCAACTGGCCAAGGAAAGCAGGGAAATTCTCCCCGCGCTTCCCTTCCGTGACCTTCCGCCAATGAAGCGCAAGCGGCCCGCTTTCGGCATAACACCCGTTTTTCCCTGCGAAGGGACATTCCGGCGGGCACGTTTCCCCGCTCGTAGTAGTGACGGGAATGGATCCGGTTTTCTGGTTCCCGCTTTTGGGTGTGAGATGGAATTTCATGGGTCGGATTGGTTAGAATGAGGAAACAATGATTCCGCCCGCGAATTCGATCAACTGGCCGCGGTCCGCGATGTATTCCCGGATTGACTCTTCCGCCGCTTCCTCGTCCTCGTCCTCGTCAATGTTGAACCCGTATTCGTCGGCCCACTTGGCCAAGCTCTGATATTCCGAGAAATCGCATCGGATCGCGACTACATCGAATTCGATTTCTTCGCCGGTGCTTTTTTCGATTTCCTCGAGATACTCGGCAAGCGCAAGCGCTCCGGCGCGACTCCAATTGGCGTTATTATCGGCCATCAAAAGATCGGCCACGGCGTATGTACTAAGGGTCAGTTTCATTGTTTCGTTTGGTTTCTGGTTTCTGGTTTCTGGGATTAGACTCCGGCGGCCGCCGCCAAAAGCATCACGGAAGCGGGAACGGCGAAAAATCCCAAGGGTGGGCATTGGATGGTAATAATAACCATTCCAACAACGGCGCAAAGGGTGGCAAGGACGAGGACTGCTTTCAGGATTCTCATTTTTTCGTTTGGTTGCGGCGGGCTGTATCGCCTGCCGATGGGTGCACCATGATTCACGCCGTGCGGAATTCAAGGGAAAACGCAAATATTTTTGCACGGCGTTGGAATGCATCGCAACGGGACCGGCGGGGCCGCATGATTTCCCATCGTGCTTTTCCGCTGTCATCCTCAAGCGCTCGCCTCCCTGGTAATCCATGGGACGGGCGACGGCTCGAGTGACGGCTCGAGCGGTAACGGTCGCGAGATCGGCAATCCCTGGCGACCGTTTGACGACTCCGGTCATGTCCCGCCCGCTATTCCGGCGTGCCCCGGTCATTCCTTGGCCATCGGCAGACATGAGCCGACCCGACCCGCGAAAACGCAAATTGAGTGCATTAGCAGCCTGACTGCAAATGCAAACCAAGTGCGTTTGAGCCTATCCCGACAATTGGGGGGGTGAAACTGAACCGGGGGGGTGGGGATGGGTCGAGGGGAGGGCGGGGGTTTTTAAGTCGTTTTGAAAAAAAATTCAGCATCTCCATTTTGCGAGATTTTCTTCTTCTCGAGAGTCCTCGCCAATGGCTGGGGATTTCAGGCTTGACCTAACAGCCTCCCCTATAGCTATCCTTTAAAGGCACCAGTCTTGTGCCTGTTGCCACCCCGACACGAAAAAGCCCGCCCCAATTAAGGAGCGGGCTGTATTGATCGACAACCTCAGTCGCGCCGACTCATTAGTAGAGCATCGCCAATCGTCTTAACGGATCGCCCGAATGCCTCGGCTAGAACCGGCCTAGGAATGCCCTGATCGTAAGCCAGCCTGACAGCGATGTTGCGAGCCGTAATCGCCGCCTTGTTCCCGATCTTGGCCCTGAGCGCCTCGCTGGGCTTGCAGTCGCACTCCCTCGCTGCTTGTCGCAGTGCATCGCGGATGATTTCCGCCGCTTGTAGTGTGGCTGTCATCATCAGAAGGGGACGCAATCAAGATCATCATCGTCCGGTGGCACTGGCCCCGCCGTCGTCTTAGCCTCGCTCCCGTGCATTTTCCGCGTGGCCTCCTGCGCCGATACATCGCGGCCCGGTCCCTGTCGCTGCTGTCCATCGCGCTCTTTCGGCTCAAAAAAGCTGACCCATCCGCTCCACTCATTGCCGACCGGCACCGAGTCTAGCTTCAGGGACAACTGCCCTTTGTCGTTCTCGAAAACGCTTCCGACGTTTACGTATCGTTTCTTTTCCTCGCCGTTGCGGTCCTTGTAGGTTCCGACTGTTGCGACGGCATCGTATATTTTTTTGGCCATTATGGTGTTGGTTTCGTGTGGTTGAGAATCATCGCGCCCAGTATCAATTCCTCCACGATCTTCCCGGCGCTGATGCCGGTTGTCTCGCGGAGTTGCTCGAGCCTAGCCATCGCTGGTTGGCTGATGCGGATTGACAGGGACTGGCGGGGATTCCCCGGCTTGCGTCCTGCGCCGGGGCGTTTGCCGCCGTGGGTGGGTTTAATCGGTTGTTTCATTTTTTGCACATGAGCGGCACATAAGCGCCGGGGATGGAACCCGGCGCGGTGGGTGGGTTTCATCGTGTTGGCGTCTTTTCAAGCTGCTGGATCATTTCCCAATTCCCAAGCCAAATCACGCCGTCGAGCGTCTTACATTCGTCGCGAATGAATCGGTCGAGCAGGGCCTTTTCCGCCATTACCTTAGCTTCCTTTTTCATCTCAGCTTTCCATCCTTTCGGCCATTCGCCGCACAACGTCCGGTCATACCTGCCGCATTCGATTGCGGCGATGTAGGTTGCATTGCCGCGAATCCAATCTTCTTGGCAGTAATAAATTTCGCTCTTTAGCCGCGACTTGTTGGAGGTTGCAAGCTCCAGCGCCTGCTTGGGCGTGATCTGTTTCATGGGAAAAAGGCGGGGATTTCTCCCCGCCTGGTTTTGGTTCAATTAAATTCCCAGCGGAGGATTTCAAGGCCGGTCTGGTTACTGAGAGCGGCGATTGCGGATTCCGCTGTTTCCCATGGCTGCCAGCTAAGGACCGTGATGAGGGACTCGGCGGCGGTGTGGATTGTGACTTGGCGCTGGTTCATGGTGTCGTTTGGTTTGGTGGTTGTCGTCGCGTTGCTCGCTTCGATGTGAGGAACCTACCATCCCCCTTGAAACCCGCAAGACATTTCCGAATAAATCGCTCAATCGCTTGCGGCTGTAGGCAAAGAATCCCCCAGAATCGCCGTCGCTTTGCCATGCGCGATCTGGAAATCGGCGTCGTGTTCCATCAGGTAGCGGGCGCGCATTAAGCCGTGCCTGCCGGTGCCTGGGTCGATCTTTCCGACTGCGAGCGCGGCGTCTTGGTTGCTGCTCCACGGATGCCCCTCTTGGTAGAGCAGCATGGCGAGAAACCGGGCGATTGATACGCGGGCTGTGCGGACATCGGAGGTGATTTCTTCCGGTCTTGCCCCGGTGGCCTGGTAGACGGCGGAGAGGATTTGGGCGGGGGTGGTCATGGGCGGCGGTAGCTGTTCCAGGTGAAGTCGATTCGTCGGCCATTTTCCGATGCTCGGTCCACGATTGACGGGCCGAGGGATTTGCCGAGTTCATCTTTGCTTAGGTTGGCAATGAGGATCGTCGGGCGCTTTGCTCCGTATCGGGCATCGATCAAGTGCGTAAGCAGTCGATCTTCAAAAGCCGTCTCCCCGCGCTCCTGTAGTTCGTCGATGACAAGCAGGCCGGGTTCCGTCATGCGGTCGATGATTTCCAACTCCGTCTTGTCGCTGCCTTTTTTGAACGTGGCGCGGACAGTCAGGAAGAACCGCATCGCCGTCTGGTAGTGCGCCGACCGTTTCCATTCCAGCCCTGTCACTGCATCAAACGGAAAGCGTTTCGAGCGGGCGATTTCCGCCGCCATTTGAGTTTTGCCGGTCCCTCGCTTGCCGTGAAGGATGAGAATCCCGCCCTTGGCGATGACTGGGGCGGAAAGGGCGAATCCCGCGAGCCACTCACCGCCTTGCGGGTTCTCCAGTGGATCAAGATAGCGGTCTGGCCACCCAAACGCGCTCAGGAGGCGATTAGATGCCATTGCTGGCGATTCTGGTGGCGGCTGCTCATCCGATTCGTCGGCTTCGGGCAGTTCCGCAAGCAGGCGGTCAATTTCAGGTGTGAGGCTCATAGGTGGTCAATGCTGGTTGATTCGTTGTAGCCGTTGGCGTGGCTGTAGGTTTTGGCGGGTGATGCTTTCTGGCTAGGAAGGAATCCCTGAGCTTTCCATGCGCGGATCGTGGCTTTCCAGTCCTTGATCGGCTTCCCGTTGTTCGTCCATCCGTTGCCCTCCCATTTGTGGAAGCATGATTCGCCGTCCGATTCGGGCAATTCGATGGAAGCGGCAAAGGCTTTAGCGTCGTCCAATGTCGCCCGGTGTTTGTTTATATTACTCTTCTCTTCTCTTCTCTTCTCTAGTCCGCTTTCTGTCCGCTTTGCTTGCGGACGTTTGTCCGCATCACGTGCGGACAATTTGCGGACAGAATCTTGCGCCCGACGCTTTGCGGATTGGCCGTTATGCTCGTGGAACCTTGGTGCAGCAAGGAATCCGTCGCCAAGCTCCATCCAGCCGACGCTTGCCATTGCTGCGGCTAAGCCAGGGCATCCGACGATCTCGTCGAAAATCTCGGGAGTGTATCCGTCGAGCTTTCCGTCTTCCGTCTGTTCGTCGAGCAGACACCATGCGGACATCAGTCCGCCGATTGTCCGCAATCTGTCCGCTTTCAAAGCGGACGAAATGCGGACGACTCGCGGATCAGTCGGCAGGCTTTTTCTCATTTTTATCCAGTCTCCGGCCATGGGTTTAGATTGAGTCGATGAGCGTTTGAGCGTGGCAGCGTTCAGGGTAGCAGTGGCAGATCAGAACCTTGCCCTTAAGTGACGGAATCAACTTCAGAATCGAAGGCTTGAACGGGACGTAGTGATTGGCGTAAGCGTCACAAACGGCGTCACGATCCCCGTCGGCACCAAGAATGAATGGATTGCCGAATGCGCTGCCTCTGTCAACGCGCACCGCCTTCCCATTTCTCTCCGCCCATTGAATCAGGTTCTTGTCTCGCTGCTGGTTGGCGATCACTGCTTTCCCTGATTCTACATCCTCCCTCCGTTGCTTCTCGTCTTCCGACCAAGGATCAACCGGAATTGCCCGGACTGCCTTGTTCGCGTCCTGCATCGTCATTTGCCCCGCCTTCACCTTCTCAAAGACTTCAGGTGCCACCGTCTTCATTTTCACTGCCTGGTTGACGTAGGTGCGGTTCGTGTTGAACAGCTCGGCGGCTTTGGTCGGCGTGGTGTTTGCGTGATGTTTTTCCGGCAGCTTCTGGGGCTGAGGTTCGGGTTGTGACAATTTTTTGTCAGAAGCCTCGCCGTGCTGATTCACCGCGTTTGCCCTCTGTTTTTCGATCCGATCCCTCTCCACCTGCTTTGCGATCACCGCCAGCAGGTCATCCGCTTCAGCGGCAATGCACGCCCATTGGCCACTGTTAAGGTTCCGGCGCTTGTTGGTCCGCATGACAAGTGCAATTGCCTCGGCATCGGTTCCAGTGAAGTTTGCGGTAGGCGGCTCAATCCCGATCTCGACGCAAGCCCTCGTTCGGTTCCATCCATCAAGAACCTCTCCTTGATACAAGGTCACGGGCTGCTTTGCATCGTAACCATTGGCGCTGATGTCGTCGCGTAACCGCGAGTAATCTTCAGGCTTGGCTTCTGGGAAAATGTTGAATTTGTGCTTTTTCATTTGTTGTGTTTTCGTTTGTGGCATTCGTGGCAAATTGGCATTACTTGGCTTGCATTATACTCCCAAGGGAGGGAATTGATGTCATATTCTTCATGGTGAACAGCGTTGGATGGCCGTCCACAATTTCGACATTTGAATCCTTCTGCTCGCTGTATGGCCAAGCTGAATTGCTTCCAATGATCGGATGCGAGAAGAGCGGGATAGAACCGCCGACAGACTTTTTTAGGCGATGAAGGTGAACGCAAAGCCATACGTTCCTGTCTTTTTTTGTGTTTCCCATGAGCATCCAATGCTCAAAATCGGGATTCATGACTTGTAAATTGTTCATCAAGTTCCACGGCTGGTGCGGATTGTTTCTGATTCCCTCGTAAATCTCCCGCCCTCCAAGGTGACTTGAATGTTTCGATCCTTGATCTGATACCCATTTAACGTATGGTTTCATCCAATGTCGCCCTTGGGTTACAATCCACCCGCACTCTTCGTCGTCAGGTGAAACCTTCGGAACCTTTTGAGAAAGCGTTACCTCGACATCTCCCCATGTTGGTTTAACCAAGAAAATCGAACGACGCAGTTTGTTTTGGTAAACCATTGGATCGTCCATGCCTGACTTTATAACACATGAATCCAAAATTTCCCTTTTTGCGCCAGCATCATCAATGCTTGCGCCTAGGCTAAAAGAAATCAATTTGAAGCTTTCGTGCCTAGAGTCAGATCCCTTTTCAATTTCCATGTTCACTTCCGACCATACGGGAAATCGGTTCTCGGCTGGAATTGGGTAAACGCGAATAAACCCCATTTCGCGAGTCAAGACTATGGCGCACATCGTCTTGCCAAGCGTTTTTGATTCGTTAGGCGCGCCAACGCCCATGATGATTCCGGTTGCTTTCATGACACGAAAAACCCCCAAACCCATCGCCAGTGAGACCCGGTGATGCAACCGGCTGGCGAGGGATTTGGAGGCTGTTTGTAATTCTGCATCGTTCTTTCCGGGTCTCAACCGGGCCTTGCGGCGTCGTCACGTTACTCAATCACTGCGGACTATCAAGTGCCGATTATGGAAGCGCCGGACGAGGAGTTTCATGGGTTTTCGGAAATGTCGCCCGCCGTAACAGATTAGCCGGACTTGTCGCGTTTTCCGTCTTTTCGCGACGCGTCGATTTCATCGGCAATCGGTTACAGATTGTAACCGACTGGCGTGTTGCGGATGACATCGAACTCCGCCCGATCAGGAATCGCGATTTCGCCACGGATCATCGCCAGTTCCACCTCGTCAGGGTCGGCTATCGTAGCTTTCAGGCTGGCCAGCTCCTCCCTCGCGTCGTTCCGCTCGCCCAGCGTCTTTTTTTCCAGCTCGATCACCTCGCGGTTAAGTTGCGTCTGAAAATCGAGCGATTCAGTGGATTCGGCAAGCTCGCGCTCCAGCTCCTGCGCGAGGTCGCGGAGCACGAAACTCCACTGGCCGTCAGAAACGGCGATTGCGGCGTCGGTTCTCGGGGTTGGTGTCATACTCGTTGGGCCTCCTTCCATGCGGCGAAGGCGGCTAGGTTGAAAGCCGGCGCCCGCTCGGCGGCAAGCTCTCGCTCCAGCTCTTCCAGCCCGTCAGCTGCGGCGTCGAGCATTTTCCCGATGTCTTTCGGGTGCGGCTGTTCCAGCGTCTCATCGCCGCGCCTCCATGCGTTGTATTCGCGGAGCTGGCTGCATAGGTTGTTGGTCGGTGTCATGTCGTTTCGTGGTTAGAACTCTGCTGTATAAGCCGCATCGCATCATCCACGGATCGCACGATGTGAACGGGAAACCGTGCATGGAATCGCACCTGGTGCGCCGTGAGTGTGCCTTTCGGCATCTTGATCTCGACGAGCATCAGCCCGGTGTGCGGCGTCCAGACGAGCGTATCAGGCATGCCCTTGCCGCTGCCAGATAGGTCTTCGACTTCCGCCCCGGCATCTCGCATGGCTTGCCGGATCTCGGCGTGGTTGCCGTCTGTTCGCTTGGCCCAGAGGGTCATGGAACCTCCTTCCACTCGATGATGTCCCGGATGTCACTAACTGGGCAAATCACGCAACTGCCGTCGTGCCTGCTTCCATCCGGTGAAGCTACGCCTTGCAATTTTACGCTGCCGCAGTCCTCCCAAAGTAGTCGAAAGGCAATCCAGTCGCTGCTTTCATCGCGCCAAATGACGATGACGCGCTTGCCGACTAGCCCGTCGAAATATGTTTCTTGGTCGCTCATCCCTTACCTCCTTTCACGGCGGCGATGGCGACTTCTGCGGTTCCGGTGCATTCATAGCAATCAAAGCAACCCTCAGACTTCTCCAGCGCCTCCAGCAACTCGTCGCGCTGGCGTTCCATCTTCCTTGAGTGATCGCTCATCGCGGTTGCGTATGCCCAAATGGAAACCCGCGAGTCATACATGCCGCTTGGGAGGCGAGAAACAGCATCCCACGCTTCTTTAGTCTCCGGTGTTGGTCGGTCACTCATGCTGACTCCTTTCCATCGCGCTCTTCCAGTTGGCGATAAACGCCTCGCGTGTTTGCTCCAGGTCGACCCGCAGCGCCGCCATCCCGGCCTCCATACGCTCGGTGTAGCTGTCCCGCTCAACGACGCACAAGAACGGCGGCATCCCTCGGAAATAGCCCATGAAATGCCATGTGTCCAACCCGGTCACGGCCAAGCTGAACATGCACTGGTCGAAATGCTGACTCGGCATCTCGTTTACATGGTGCCAGGCGATCAGCGTTTCAGGATCGGGACATTTGATTTCGAGTCCGCCGTTTTCGGTGATGCCATCCGGCGAAGCTCCGAAAAGCCCGCAGTCGGTTGTGATCATTCCCGGCGTATCGACGGCTAGCCCATGGATATCCGACCAGAGATTGCGAGCCTCCTCTTCCTGCTCGACGCCCCGCTGGACCGATGGGTTGAAGCTCATTCGCTTCTCGTCGTCTTCCGACCGCTTGCGCTCCCACTCATCGCGTGGAATCGTGGCAATCATCTGGTTGCGCAGGTATTTGTAGATGCGGGTCTTGCGGGCTTTCTGGCTGACCTTGTCGGTGGCGAATAGCCAAGGACCAGCGTCGGATGCGGTGACGAGGCAAGCGTTGCGGGCGCCGAACCATTCCGGCGAGCGTTGCGGTGTGTGGATGATCTTCATGCGCCCTCCTTTCTCGCGGTGAGCATCGCGTCGGCATATTGGTAAGCTCGACCGGCATACTTCGATGTATTGCCGTTCGCGTTTTCCACGCCAATGAGGTGGGCGAGAAGACCCTGCAAAGCTGCCGCAGCGAAGTAGTCGCGGAGGGACATGCCATTCGGGCTTCCATTTTCCTCGCAATCCCAGAATTCGCGTTCACCGACCGGCACTGGGAATGCCGGTTCTCCGTCGTTTATCGCGCTCATGCCGCACCTCCTTCTTCCGCGGCTTCCGGTTCAGGCAGTGACTCAACCACTGGACCGACAAATGGATCAAGTGGCACGGTGGCCGGTGTTACGTTGCGGATCGGCGAGACATCGGCGGCTTCCTCGCTGGTCATCATGCCCAGCGTGATATCGGGAGCGTAGACTCGGGCGAAGAATGCCCCGGCGCGGTAAGTGAACATCAGATCGGGCATCGTCATCCACTTGCTGCCCGCCTTCTTTGTCCAGCCCTCCGCGTCTGCCATCGCCCAGGTGACGGTCGGTCCTTCGCATGTCTCGCCAGTCTCGCGGGACTTGGCGTAGGCTTGGCAAGAGCGCGTGTTACCCTTTCCCTCGAAACGGAATTGCAGCGGCGAGAACCGGCCCGATGCATTAACCATGGCGATGAGGAACTGCGCACGAAACGCCGGTCTGCCGTGGATGATGTCGATGTTCTGCACGCACATGAAAGGGTCTGCTCCAAGGCGTTTCGCGATGTTAAGGGCAATGGCGCAGTTGGCCATATTGCCCTGAAACTCTTTCGGGACCAGCGAGGACGCGGAAAGCATCTTTGCTTGGCGTTGGACAAGCTCAAAGGCTTGCGAGTCGGCGGATGTTGTCAGTTGTTCGTTCATGGTATTAGCGGTTAGTCTTGCGGAAGCTTCAAAAGCCCGTATCCCAGTTCCTCGGCCTGCTTGCGGATCTTTGCGACCGGATCGTTCGCGATAAACTTGGCGCGAAGGTCGGCCATTGCATCCTCGACGGTCCAGCCTTTGCCGATCTGGCTATCTTCGTTGATGCTGGCCGGGATGACGGTCAGCTTGAATCCCTTGCAATCCATCGCGGCATCAACAATGCAAGCGGTTGGATATTCGGCGCGCAAAGCTTCGTTTGCGGCGAGTAGTTCTCGTGTGTTGGTTGTCATGGTATCAGAAAAGGTTGCCCTTGTGCCGTGCTGGCTCCCTAGAAGGATCGGCATCAAGGGCGCTGGAAAGTTTCCGGGCTGTCGTAAGCGATCCCACCCTCGACGGATGAAAAACGACATGGCACATGCCGCCCGGTTTCCCACATAGGAAAGTTATGCATCGGAGGTTGATCCGACGAAGATCGCCATTACGGCGAGGAGGCAAACGGCAACGTAGCCCTCGAAATCCCGGCATCCGGTGGC
>Ga0208800_1000153_pt1 | contig 11332 bp, 7 predicted proteins | sample ColrivemetaGS541_FD_187619 | JGI IMG/M metagenome (GOLD analysis project Ga0208800, IMG submission 187619) | Estuarine microbial communities from the Columbia River estuary - Freshwater metaG S.541 (SPAdes) (version 2) | ecosystem: Environmental > Aquatic > Marine > Intertidal zone > Estuary ...
AAAATCAGATAGATTTAAACTTTTGAAAACTTTTGTAGGGATTTTTTTGTAGCCGTAGTTCGATGTGGTAATTATAGAATTTCTATAATCTTCCCAATCTAATTGATATGAATTATCCAATTGTCCGCCTGTCTTAGATTTAATAACTTCATTTAAGGCGTTAATTGTATAGATGGTATTTGATTGCTTTTTTCTATGAACTAAAATAGTTTTCCATTGAGAATCGATTGGAGATGAACCTTTCTCTACATTAAATGTAATAAATAAATCATCCTCCTTTAGTCTATTTTCTAATATAAAAATATTTGGATTTATTAAGACATAATTTTGTATTACAAATTGTAAGGATATATCTAATTCTGGTCTATATGTAAATAAACATAATAGTTGTGTATTCATTTTTAATCTTCGTCTTTAAAGTTTTTAATCAAATCTGGTTTGTGAGATTTAATATGTGATGGGTTTTGATTGGTAGGTGTAATACTAACACATCCATTTTTATCTACCGATTTCGAATATCCAGGATTGTGGTGTGGGCTTGAATAACATGGCGTTCTAACTCCATCTGCGATATCATCTTCTACGCTTGAAATTTTACCAGCTTTTGTACCCAATTTTTGATTAAAATTACTATATCTAGTATATTCAACATCTGCGTTATGAATAACAGCAGTTAAATGTTGTTGAATATGTTGCAGTTCCATTGCTTTATGTAATAACTTTTGGTTAGCCGGACCTCCACAATTTCCAGCATCTCCTGCTGCCTTAATTTCACTTTGTGCTTGCTTTAAACCAATTTCTCTAATTTGTTGTGCTTCTTCTTTGTTTATAAATCCTTTTGATATTGCGTATTTAAATAAATCATTTAAATCCGTTTCGGCCTTACTAACAGCTTTTTTATCAACATTTTGTTGATTACCATATGTTACCTTATATGTTCCTTGAATATCTAATAATTTTTGCTGTGTTTCTGGATTTTTATAAACACTTTGTAATGTTTTATTATAAGTTGCAGAACCACCTCCTCCTCTAAATTTAACACTCATCCCACCAACTACTTCCACCGATACATTTAATAATTGGAAGTTTGTAGCTAAATATTCTTCATAAGATTGTGCGCCGGTTTGTTTCCAATTTCTATCATCTGGCATTATGATAATATCTGCTGTTTGGAAATTTTCTGCTGATGGAAAATACACTTGCTTTCCTTCAGATAAATATTGTAATCCAACTTTCATTTCAGTAAAGTCAGCTACGGCATCTTTAAAATCAACAGAATTAGCCATATGCTTTATAAGTTCATCCAATCCTCTCTTATAAGCTTCTCTTGCTTTTTCATCCGTTTCTAAATCGGATTTACTATTTATTTTTTCTAAATTTACTAAAGTATCAAATATTATTTTATTCTCTGGCTTTTTTGATAAATCTTCAGTTCCAAATGTTTCTTCATATTTTTTAAGTTCGGATAAAAACCCAGAACTAACTCCTTTTAATATTGTGGTTATTGTTTGTTTTCTTCCCTCTGGATTACTTACATCTCCAAAATTACAAAAGTCGATTTCGCCACCATTTGCTTCAGATACTTTTGCAATATCATCCATTTTTTCATTCCAAGCTTTATGCTGATTAATTGTAGTTCTAGCATCTTTTTGTGCTTCTTCCGGACTTTTTCCGTTTTTTATATAATACTCAACTAATTTCTTTTCGTTTGGAATTGTTTTATATTTTCGTAATTTACCATTAACAACAAGTCCTTCTTTAGTTTTTTCTATTTTAGTCTTTTTTGTAGGTTCGTTTCGATTTACTGCACCGGCGGTTTTTAACGGATTAAATACTTTTTTACCAATAGCACCTTCAGAAGATTTACCAACTGTTAATCCATTATCCAATGCATATTTTCGTAATGCATCTCCCATTTCAACATTTTTCTTTGCAAGTTCTATACTTTGATATCCTTGCTGTGGATGCCTTCCTGCTATTTTTTGAGAAAAATATAATTTTACATCACCATTTTCTGGGTTAGTAACAATTTTAGTTGTTAATTTTAATAATTTTTTATCGCTAGCAGTTAGTTTTTTTCCTGACATTAGGTTTTGCAACGCTACTTTAACTTCAGATGATTTTATTTGTGTATATTTTCCACTACCTTCTTCCGTTTCTAATTCAAAAATTCCTTTCTTACCACTACTCTTAATTGCTGCTAAATCAATTTGAGTATATGCTTTTTCTAGTTTGTTTTTTAATTCAATTTCAGCCTTATCACCTTTTTGTTTAGTATTGGATATAAAAGCATCTTTAAACGAACTACCGGCTTTTGTAGTTGGAATTGAAACCGATGGTTTGGAAGTTTGTTGAGCTCTTTTTTCAGCTCCGCTTATTTTTATTGTAGCAGGTTTAACTGATTTTGGTGTATCCTTTGAAGTTTTTGATTTTGTATTCATCAACTTCATAGCAGCCAAATATCCTGGATGTTTATCATCGTATTTTATAGCCGATGAATATTTTACAGTACGTTTTTGCCCTTTTTTATCAACATACGTTACATTCGGGTCTTTTTTATTTGCTTCTGCTTTTTCTCTCAAACTATTAATTGCTTGAGAATTGTATATACGATTTTCTTCTAAAATGATTATAAGTTCATTTAGATGTTGCTCGTTTGTTAAATCAACTATTCCTTGTGGGATTCTGTAACTTAGTTCCAATAATATTTCTTCGAAATTTGGAGTCATTTTATTTTATCTTTTTGATGCGTAAATTGTTGTAGCTTTTGTTTTATATGCATCATGCGGTCTAAAAACTTCGAATCGTGTACCATCTTTAAAAACTATATTTCCACCATGTGGACTAGTACGAGTATAAACACCATTATCCCCACTATCTAATCTTTTTTTAAGTTCAACAGCATCTTTATCAGGATATCCGCTACCATCTGCAACTCTTAAATTTGGTAAAATAGATTTAGATATCATCGATACATCCACTTTCTTATCTACTTTTATATCAGTTATAGATTTTTCCTTAGCTCCACCAAAAACAGATGTTCCTTTTACGGGTGTAGATTTTTGAGCCGCTTGACCTGCGGTTGTAGTTTTACCTGCAATTGTTACCTTAGTACTAGGTCTTAATTCGTGTTGTTTAATATATGCATCGAATTGGTCTTGATTTCTAAAATCAATTTCTTTTAGGGGAATTAAATTTACTAATTTCATTTTTTTCTATTGATTATTATATAAGTATCGAATATAAATATAAACTTTTATTGTATTACAACCAAATTGTCATAATTCGTTCCTTCATATGTTTTAACGGGAAACCCACCTCTTTCCAATGTGGTCTTTAATTCGCCTAAAAGGTTATCTTTATCCTGCGGATGTACATCAATTAAGAACGCATCGTATGTATATAGTATCATTTTTGACCTTCTCCCATCACACCACTTCAGTACATCATCAATCTTAGTATAATTGATTTCAGTTTCCAATGCCTGAAGAAGATAGTTAAATACCTTTTGTTCGTTTGGTGTTTCGATTCGTTGGAATGGTATTTCCCTCTTATATAGAGGTGTCGTTAATTTTCCCGAAATTACGAACTTTTGGTAAACCGATTGAACATATTCATCCACCTTTTGAAAGAACGGAATTGTTTTAGCAAACTCATCTAATCCACCATAAAGGTATCGGAATGAAAGGGCTTTAGATTCTTCGGTCGTAACTCCATAATATTTTGCTAAATGTTCGTGCGCCGTTTCCCCTTCCGGAAATACATAACCCACCATCTTACCAATGATACGGATGTGATAAGACTCGTAATCGAATTGAATCAAAGTACCTTCCTTAAATCGGCTCACTATATTACTTCTACACCCATCGGATTTGTTCATAGCAGCCCAATTCACATTGAGATGTCTATTGGATGGTCTACCCGTTACCGTATATGGATTGTATTTTGTGTACGCAAACCCATTGGGCAGATACTCTTTGTTGAAATGAAATCTATCAATAAATTTTTCCTCTTCGACCTTTACCCCAGCCCCCTCCAGCCTCCCTAATATTTTAATGGAATCTGAATATTTTCTATACCAAGGTTTAATTTCTGAAATTAATGGAATCGTTTTTAAGAGCTCGTACCATCTCATCATAGGTACACAATCGTTTAGATATTTAAAGTCGCTTCTATACCCCTTATAAACCCCGTCAGCGAACTCATTGAATATGAACGACTTACCATACTCTTCAAAGTAAACCCACTCATAATCGAGCCCTTTACTACCTATATATCGATTCCCATAAACCAATGTATTCTCATTCACAAACAAACTTAGTGCTGCCTGTTTACATTGTCCGGCATCGATGTGATTGAAATTTATGATGTAATCGGAATCCTTAGTTCTAAGGTACGCAAATGATATGGATGTATCGTATTCGTGTGCTTTTGGAGAACTCCATACGGGCACCATCAAATCTATCTTTGGATTGGATTTGTAGAACTCTAATAGGGCGTTATTTGTTTCGATTAAATTCATACCCTACAAATATACAAATTATTTATTTAATTTCCAAATGCTTTATTTATAAAACTGCTTTGTGTTTGGTAAATATAAGGAAATATTTTTGATTTTCAAAGAAATTATAGATAAAGATGATTTATTTGATGCAATCACTCCTTTATCCATCAGTTTACCATTGGTATCATATACAACATCTAATGGGCCAGTAATTCTCCATCTCATAGTTGCTGATATCCAATATGGATTTTCAAAATAATTTTCATACTCTGTTGCCGAAATCTCATAAACAAATCCGCTATCATCATTTGCTCTTTGTGTAAAATATCTAACTATGTAAGCAGATGCATATTCATCATTCGATGGTATAGGTACAATCGTTTTTGGTGGCGTTAATGAAAATATTTCCTTATCTCGTATTAAGTCGTTATACATAATATTAGTTTGTAGTTGGTGTAACGGGTGTAACGGCTTCAATATTAACTCTATATCCAGCCTCTATCGTAGTTTTCCATCCACTATCATCTATACCTTGCTTTACATTTGTAATTTGAAATATACCATTTTGATTATATATTTCGGGTATACCATCTATTTGAAAATATTCACCACAACTTAACCCAGCCATCCCATCTATTGCTAGGCTTATATCCAAATAAGTTAAGGCAGAGCCTGCCTCATCATTTGTTCCAATTTTACTCTTAATAACTCCTGCATCTAAAAATATATAAGTTTTTATAGTATCTTTACCACTTTTTTTAATTTTAAATTTTACTGATTTTTGTTTTACAACTTCTTCTATATTTTGTACTTCTTTAGCGGCAGTATTGGTTGGTTTTGCCTGTTCTGTTCCAAATGTTTCGGTTTTTATTCTAGTATTTTCCGAAGATTGAATTACAATTTTTTTCTCAACCTCATTTATAGAAAACCAACCATCCGAATTCTTAGCATATGATAAATCAAATAATGAATAATCTTCCGTTTGCAATTGTGCATTAGAGCCAGTTATTGCAAGTCCCTTACCAGCCATTATATTATTCAAAGTTAATTGCGATTGGTATAATGCTTGTGATTGTGCCAATTCGCTCAATTCCATTGAAAAATTAAATTCTTTAATAGTGCCACTAATTGGTCCTATTTTAAATCTATATGGTTTTTCACTTTCTGTTATCGATGTTGGTTTTTGAAATAATTTATAATCCATTATTTGGAGTATCTTACTACCAACATCTCCACCATCGGATATTGACATTATTTCTAATTTACATAATCCATATGTATTTTCATTTACAATCCCCAATACTCCATTTATAAAATCCGCTTGTGTAAATGATTGGTTATATATATTCAGTATTGCATTATAGTTAAAAAACATATTTAATAAGTTTCCATACACCTTTTTATCATCTAAAGGTTCTATTTCTCCTTTTAAATTATACATTTTTGAAGTCTTTTCTGGTAAATTAAATGATTTACCATTTATCGAACATTCTTCCGGTGGTTTATTTTCATCTATTATTAATACATTCTTCTTATCTGGATCACTTGAGAATGCGAATTTAGGTAATTTATTTGGTATTATAATATCTTCCGAAGATGATATCATATACTTATTCGAATTCATTGGTATCAATCGCTTTGTTTTTGCCTCATCTTCAAAACAATTTATTGTTATTGTATTAGGTTTTGTTTTAAAAATTTGAGAATTTTGAAGTAATTCTAATATTAATTCAAATGAGATGTATGGTTCATATGATGCAACTTTATCTTTTTCTTTTGCATTCAACATATCCCAATTGAAGAATTCGGTTTTCCATTTAGCTTCGGGTAAGTCTATTATAGCAGGTAAATTGAAATCTGCTGATAATTTTCTTAACCAAGTAGCATATGGTAATTCAACAACTACTCCTTTTTTAGCTACAGCCGTTTGTTCATTTGATTGCTTCATTGGCATCCAAAGTTGTAATTCATTTCCAGCTGATATTTCTAAATCAATATCATATGTACCATCTTCAACGGGAGAATAAGTATATCCGGTTACTTTTCCAGCCATATAATCATAATTACCATCAGTTGTTACTAAAGTATCTAAATAAGTAGTTTTAGCAACTTTTGCATCATCAAATAATTCAACAAATGCTTTTACATAATTTTCATGGTTCTTTTTTGCGAATAAAACAGAGTCTATTGTTGTTTTCCCAATAATATCGGTGTTCCATCCATATTCTAAGATTACATTCATAGATGCTCTAAGAAAGAAAAGGTCAAACATTTCTAATTGCTTCAAAGAAAAGCATTTAATTTTTACGTGAGCACTTTTTAGTGTGTTATTTCCACCATCGGTATCAATTTCAACCGATTGTATTATTGGTGTTGATATTTTTCTATCCGATTCTCCTTCAATTTTAATAGCTTTTCCTTCCAAATCATACCCTAATATAGTATTAGAAGTTTGATACATTTTTGTAAATTCACTTTGATTTGAAATTACGCATCCTAAATATGCGCCAGGGTAGCTACCACTCTTTATCGTTTCATTAATATTAGTACGATTATTGGTTACAACGGCTCCAGAAGATAGTATTGCAAAAGGAGATAATCTATGGTTTTCATAAGAAAACTTTTCTCTGTTTGTTAATTTAGTCTTTATCCAAGGTTTTAATGGAGCTATAAATGGAAATCCCATAACTTATTTATTTATTTTTTCTAAATCATTTAAAATTTTAGATACATTTGAAGGAATTCTAAGTTGTAATCCTTCAGTTACATAGAAGGATGCATCATTGATGTTATTTGCTACAGCTATAATCCACCATAGACTTGTATCGCCATAGTATTTATTAGCTAATAAATCTAATCTATCAGTTACTTCTGATATAACATACAAATCATCATCATTTGCTTTTATTTTTGGGTATATAACACTTTCAAAATATTGCTTTTTACTATTGGAATCGGTTTTAATTTGCGAATATGTATATCTGTTTGCCATTATTTATTTATTTTTTAGGAGAAAATAATTCTTTTATTGCTTTTGCTATTCGTGCATCTTCTCTACCTTTTGCTCCCAATTGACCATTAAAGTCATATTTATATGTTTTAGTATCTCCAGAGCCAGATTCTATTTTATGGTCTTCAATTATTTTTACACCTATTGCTACATCAATTACTGATGGGTATATAAATTGAGATTTATCCTCACCATATGGGTCAAAATTTGCCCAAGTTGTATTATCATCTATTTCAAATCCTAAACTTTCTATATATCCCGGTATTTCTTTGTACAATGAACCAATTGTAATTCTAACTAAATTTGGTGCCATAGCATATGCTGAATTAACTTTTGCTGAATTAGCTTCGCCAAACGCAATAGCCTTCACATCCGTATCAGGAAAAGCTAACAATTTTAAATAATTCATTTTTACAATCATAGCATCTCTTTCTTTAAGAGTAGTATAGTATAATTTTAAGTTAAATCGTAAACTTCTTTCTACACCACTATATCTGTATATATTAAATGGTGAACCTAAATATTTGAAAGAGTTCCACGTTGGAGTTACATCTTCACCTATACCACTAATTGCACCTATAAATGGAACTTTTAATGATTTTTTACCTTCAGCTGGTATTGTTTCAAACGTAACTATTACATGGTTCGCATATTCTTGCTTAGCCATTTCCGTATTTGTAATTGATATGGCTTCTAATAATTTCTTCTGCCCTTCATCCCAAGCAGTTCCGTTACCAGTTGAATTTCTTTCTATTAATTTTCCATCTTTATTTTTATAATATTTTGAAAAGAATTTATCTTGTCTCAAAATATTTGTACCATCTACTTTTTCACTTTTAGGTCCATATTTAGTTCCCCAAGTTTCATCATTTGAAACTTTTAAACCATCTGCGTATTTTTTTAAACCACCCTTTGTAATTGTTTTAATTACCAAATTTGTAGCCAATCCTTTAAGCGAAGAACCACCCTGTTTAAGTGCTGCAATAAACGATGCTGGAGCTGGCGATTGCTTTATGTAATATGATGTATCAGCATCAACAGCGTTTCTTAATCCACTTTGAGTTTTGAATAATGATATTGGCTTTGATAAAAAAGAGTTTCCTCTAAATATAGTATCCGTTGGTCTATTTGCAGAACCACCCAATGCTCCACCTATTTGATTACCAATTAAATCACCTAACGCATTTGGTGAAGAAGTAAGTAATGCGGCAGCTCGTGGTGGATTGATGAATCCCCTACTCTCTATTCTGATATTTTCAGATTTGCCGTAAAGCTCTTTCTTTTGTGATTTAAAAAGGTCTAAAAGTGTTGCCATTTATAATTACTATTTATTATAAATATCTCTATTGTAAATTTATACGAATTATTAAGCTCTACTTAATCCGTAGTTTTTGCGAGAATTGGATAGTAGTGTACTATTAACTCTCTTACCATCCATTACAATTGGTCTATCGCCGGCTGTATTCCAAACTAATTCTTCTAATAATATGGAATTAGCTGCTAAGAGGGCTACCATTTCATTTTGTAGATTTCCACCAAACTTCATTTCTTTGGCTGCATCCTCTTGTAATTTTTTAATATTTTCATTTACCTTTGTATTTGCAGCACTAGCTGCTACAACAGGTTTATTTGCCACCTCTACTGCTTTTTGTTGTGTTTCGGCAGCTATTGATGCTTGTGGTTTTGCTTCTGCGGCTGGCTCCGATTTACGTTCTTCCATTTTACTTAATCCCAACGACTCCCCAATCCACGAATCTGCTAATCCATTCCATAATTTAGCAAATCCATTATATAACATATCAAATATACTTTTGAATGGCGCAATAATAGTATCTATGAAATCCATAAATCCACTGGATAACGTTTCCCAAGCTCCGGCAAAATCTCCGCTTAAAAATTGACCAAGTGCACCAATTATATCTGCTAAAAATCCAAATGCTCCTAATATAATTTCAAACGGCGCCATTAAAGTAGTTCCGAGCATTTCAGCTAATCCTGAAAATATACTACCCAAACCTTCTTCAAATCCAAGACTCACTAAAAATCCATTAACTGCATCATATACTGCTGTAAATTTTTCTCCAAGCCAAGTAAACGCTTGAGATATTTTATCAATCACAGGTTTAAACTTATCTCCGATTGCCATAAATTTACTACTAACGCTATCCCAAAGACCACCAAATCTAGCAGCTACGCCAGGAGCGTTATCATTTACCCAACCACCCAATGTATCTCCTAAAAATCCTCCAACCAAAGTTCCGATTGGTCCTCCAAATGCAGTACCAATTGCGGCTCCTGCAACTGCTAATCCACCTTGTAATGCTCCTGCTCCAACTGCTTCTCCCGTAGTACCACCTTTTTCTTTTTTGTCCATAAATCCAGTTATACCCCCAAAGATTCCAGCCAATGCACTTCCTCCACCTTTAGTTAAGAACTTACCAGCTTTTCCTAATAATCCGCCGCCAGCTCCACCTGGTGGTGGAACTCCTGGAGGAACTCCTGGAGGAACGCCTGGAACAGGTGCTGCTCCACCTTTAAATAATTTTCCTATTCCTTTAGTTATTTGTGGTAAAAAGTTTCCAATCAATCCTCCGGCTGATGCAGCTAATGCTCCACCCATATTTTCTGTAAAACCTTTTTCTACTTGCAATTTTGCTAATTCTGTCTTATAATCTAAATATGCTTTAGAATTTAACCAAGCATTATTTTTCATTGTATCCAATGCAGCTTGTGCAACTGCTTTCTGACCTGCTATCATCGCTTGTTGGGTATTCAATGCGGATGCTGCACTTTGTTTTAATGCTAAAAATGCATCATTTGATGCTTTAGTACTTTTTTCTTCCAATGCACCCACTTTTCCAGCTCCTTCTTGATAACCAGGTGTTCCTATTTTTTTCAATGAATTTAAATCCATTCCACCCATTGCCTGCTGTAAAGCTTGCTGTTGAAACATATTCATTTTTGATGGGTCTAATCCTTGTGCTTGTAATGATTTCATAGCACCTTCGGTATCACCACTAGCAAACTTAGCTCTAACTTCTGATAAGTTTACATTCTTACCAAGCATTGCTGATAAACTCATTTCTGATTTGATACTATCTTTATAGTTCAATACCATACTTTGACCAGCTTTTGCTACATCGGAAAAACTAACTCCCAATGATTTTGCATAAACAACTTGTCTAGCCAATGCTTTACCACTTTGAATTTGATAATCTAATGCCATTTCAGAGGCAGATGCAACTTCATTCATTACATCACCAATATTTAAGCCGGCTTGTTCTGCCATTGCTCTAGTACCTTCCGCCATATTTAATGCGGTATCGGCAGAAACTCCATCTAATAATTTAAATGCTTGTTGTATATTTGCAACATTATCTACGGATACACCACTTCTTTCAGCAAATATAGCCATATCTGCTGCTAATTTTGTAGAACCACTACCTGCTTTCGATGCAGCTATTGTTGCCGATGCAATACTTTCGGCAGATATACCTGCTAATTGTAATTTAGATGCGGCATATCCCACACTACCCAATCCTTTACCAAAAAATGCAGTTTTAGATGCTGCATTAAATTGTGCAGCCATTTCTTGCAATTGATAACCAAAATCCATAGAGGCTTGTTTCGCGGCAAATGCTAATTCATTTCCGGCTTGTGCTACACTCTTAGCCCCTTCAATTTGGTTTTCTTTTACTTCATTTGTTACTTCAATAGCAGCTTGGGTACTTGCACCAAAATAATCATATGCTAATTTTCCAGCGGCTGCTCCTAACGCAATTAATGCCGCTTTACCTAATGTACCATTTTTTGCAATA
>Ga0208800_1000155_pt1 | contig 11279 bp, 16 predicted proteins | sample ColrivemetaGS541_FD_187619 | JGI IMG/M metagenome (GOLD analysis project Ga0208800, IMG submission 187619) | Estuarine microbial communities from the Columbia River estuary - Freshwater metaG S.541 (SPAdes) (version 2) | ecosystem: Environmental > Aquatic > Marine > Intertidal zone > Estuary ...
CTACCTTGTGATGAGATCCCCGACAGTGATCAAACCGAGGAAGGGTGACTGGGGGACCATCAAAAAACTACTCACACACATGTTTGACCACTCACCACAACAACTTGATGTGTTCTACGGATGGACCAGTTCAAGTGCCAAGGCATTCAGAAACGATGGCAAGCGTCAATCAAAGTTCTCACCCTGTCAGTTCTTGCACATCATCGGTGAGGTCAACAGTGGCAAGACCTTGTTGCTGGACAACATTCTGCCACACCTTCTTGGTGGACGTAGCACCAACGCAGACAGTATGTTCAGTGAGTATGGTGCTGCATTCAACTCTGACCTGTTCCAGTGCGAGTTGCTGTTCTTGGATGACACCAGTGTGCTGCTGCCAGACTTCAAGTCCAGATCGAAACTTGGTGAGCAGATCAAGAGTCTGACCGTTGGCACCGGTGGTGACTACCACCAGAAGTTTGCCGATAAGATCCCAGTCAAACCATGGTGGCGATTTGTGCGACTCATGAACATGGAGAACTCATCGATCAGCACCCTGCCGCAAATGAACGAAGGCATCAAGGATAAGATCATCTTGCTCAAAGCACAGAGCATGGTTGGAGGTCTGATCGACAACACCACCGCAGGATGGTATGAACCGACACAGCAAAAGATCCTCAGTGAGTTGCCAGCATTCTTGCACTTCTTGCTGGAGGAGTTTATCATCCCCGCACACATTGTGGATCCAGCAAAACGTTTCCCCACTTTGTCCTATCACAACCCAAGTGTGTTGGACCTGATCAATGAGGGCAGCCCAGAGCATTCACTCATTGAACGCATCGATGGCGCCGCGCACGGCAGACTGTTCTGCCAACTCTTTGAGGAGGACGAGAAGCCCGAAGCATGGACCGGCACAGTGGGTGCCTTGTTCGAGATCCTGAGTGATGTTGGCACACGCAACTCACAAATGCAGTTCAGCAGATTCTGCCCATCACCCAAGGTGCTGATCTCACAACTTCAGCACCTAACGAAAACACATTCTGACAGAGTGATCTACTCTGGTGATGAGTCATCGATGATCACACCGAAGAAGAAAAATGGAGCGTTCTATTGGGTGATTATGCCCAAAAAAGGTGAAGAAGTGACAATTGATGACTGCATGGACCCATTCTAGAATATAGGCTGCAGAACTATTTTCATCAAATGTGCAAAAATATGCAAATAAATGTTGACCATATACAGAATAGTATGCTAGTCTATCCCCGCCGCGAGGCACTGAACCAAAACTGAACCAATAACACAACATTATGACACGCACAACCAACGAAGTCCAAGCCGAACTTGCTCAAGCCCGCCGCGCTTTTGATAATTACAACAACGTCCAATTTGAGGGACACGGCACACCTGATAACTACTACCTCAACCCACATCACAAGTCCATTGAGGCTCTCGCCGCTGAGCTTTACGAGATTGAGCAAGCCGCTAAGGCTATCAAGCTTTCCGGTGACAGCCTGCAAGCAGAGCGTGCATGGTTTAACAGCCAAGGCTTTACCCGCCCCGACCTTGCGCAAAAAGCATGTCAAGCACGCGGCTACAACATGAGCGATCTTTTCGCCGCCATCAAAGCTGCAAAATAATTCAAAAAAAACCAGCAACACACACTACAACACATCAACAATACCAAACTATGAACATCACAATTAGCATACCAGCACTAGACAGACTCTGCTCCATCTTGGAGAAGGGCATTGACATCAATCAACTAAGCACCACATCGGCACCAGTGGATCCAGCACCGACACCAGCACCGAAGGTGAAGAAGGAGAAGGTCACACCACCGGCACCAGTGGATCCACCTGCACCGATCACACCGATCATCACACCAGAGATCACTCTGGAAGATGAGGAGGAGGAGACACCCACAGTGGTGGTCAAAGCACCAACGGTGGAGTCGATCACCAATCTTGCCAAGTCGTTCATCGCCTTCAACTCACCGGCTGCACTGCGTGACCTACTCGACGGTGCGGGGATCGCCGGTCAGAAGATCAGCACCTGTGACAAATCATTCTATCCTGCCATTGAGATGGCACTGACCACTGCACTCGAGATGGTCAAATAAAACAATCTGCTGTGGTAACCGGTGGCAAACCTCGCTCTCTGATGCAGGTCAACAAGTCCGGCAAGTCTTACCACAGCACCCAATCACTAAACATACCAAACACATGACACAAAAAACAAAGAAACTACTAGGCATCCAACGCCACCCGATCAACAACAACCATCGCAAATATGAGCGCAGTGTGCCTGTCATTGGCATTGTTGCACTCTATGCCTTTGGAGTCCTCACCGGCATTCTTCTCAACATGATCATCAATTTATGAACACACCACCAGAAAATACACATTATGCATGGGGAGCAAGTGCTGCAAAACAGTGGCGCGGATGTGCCGGGTCAGTGGCATACATTGCACAGTGCAAGACTGCTGGCATGATCCCTGCCAAGGTGGACACTGCCTATAGTCTCGAAGGCACTGAGGCACACGATTGGGCAGATCGATGCCTCAAGGGTGACATCGTCAGGTCCGAGATCCCTGAGTCATTTCTGGAGCATCTTGGTGGATACATCGACTATGCAGATGAACTGGCAGAACAGATGCACGGTGGTGCCACAGTATTCACAGAACAAAGAGTGCCACTCTACTACAACAAGTCAGTGCATGGCACCATTGACTTTGCCGTAGTGGGTGACAAGGGCATCAACATCTTGGATCTGAAGTATGGTGTCGGTGAGAAGGTCAGTGCAGAGGGCAATGATCAACTCGCCATCTATGCTATCTCTCTGGTGGAGTTGCTGCAATCACAAGGTCACAAGTTTACCAAGACCACACCGGTCACCATGGCAATCTACCAGCCGCGCCACCACTCGTTTGATGGCACTGCGGAAGTGTGGACCACCACACTGGGTGAGTTGATGGTGGAGATCGGTGAGCGGATCTTTGACTCATACAAGACCAGCAAAGCAGCAGATGCATCAATGCTCACACCATCATATGATGCTTGCAGATTCTGTGATGCTCGCAGGGTGTGTGCCACCAGAGTGGGTGCCATGTTCGATGGTCTGCCAGACGAGATCAACCCGCTCAAAAGTGAGATTGACAAGACTACCTTTGACAAGGTTGAGATCACCGATGCAGTCCGTGTGAGGATTGCGATGAAAGCAAAAGAGATCAGCAAGTTCTTTGATGAACTCAATGAGAACACACTGGAGTTGATCGAAGCAGGGCAGAGCATCTGTGGTCTAAAGACCATCGACGGTGGTAAAGGCAACAGAAAGTGGAGCAGTGAGGCAGAGGTTGACAAGTTGCTGCGTAAGATCCCAGCAGCAGAAAAATATGCACCAAAGAAACTGCTATCACCGGCACAGATTGAGAAGGTGCTGAAGAAGAATGGCACACCACTGGAGAAGCAACACAAGAGATTCTTGGGACGTTGGGACCAACTGGTCCAGCAGTCAGACGGATCACCAAAACTGGTGCTAGAGTCAGATCCAAGACCAGCAAGAATCACAGGTGCTGGCAACTTTGAGAATGAGATTGCAGAGGAGGATTGTTTATGAACGACACACCAACACCAAGGACGGATTTAGAAGCTAAATTGCGCATTGAATTGCGCGGACACCCCGACAGCGAACTATGGGGGGACGCTGGACTAATCGCCGCCACCATGCGATGCGTGGATGCGCTGGATGAAGTAACCGAGCAGCGTGACGAAGCGCGTAGCCTAGCCGAGAGATACCGCCACTTATCATGCGACAGCCAAGAGGAAGCTGATGAAACGCTGCTGCCTTGGGAAATAACCAACCCGAACGAACAACGCTCGCAGACACCGACATGAGCGCCAAAAAAGCCACGAAAACCACGAAAAAGAAATCCGCTCATGCCGTGCATTGTTCGCGTTTCTTCATCGCTCAACCCGGCTACCTGCTGAAAAATCTAGCCCCGCTGCAAAAGTGGCACGAATGGGAAGTGGGCGACCATCGTGGGCAAGATCGAATCTGCCTGACCTCATGCAAACGCAAAGCGGAACTGATCCGTGACGCGCTAGAATCATTTTACGCGAACAGCAAAACTCACACACCACAAAGTGGTTGTGTGCAGTGACCTGTTCGGCTGTAAAAAATAATTGAAAATAAATCTGGACGGCATACAAAAGTGTATGGTATGCTGTCCCCGCCACACGGCACTGAACCAAAACAAACATACAGAACCAAACATTATGAAAATACTAGCACCAAACAGAAACTACATCGCAATCATCGATAACGACGAAGCACACCCAATTGATCTCCGCGCCAGAGATGCTGCTGATGCTAAGAAACAAGCAAGACGCTACATGAGTGATGTGGTTGGTCATTCTGTCAAGTATGAGGGTCCCTACAAATTAAACGTCAGACTAGCAACACCAGACGCACCAGACGCAGAAGATTGATCTGATCACACCCACACTATCATCACCTCACCCATTGAATTGGGTGGGGTTTTCTGGGCGAAAGATGGCACCTTGTCATCTGGTCAAATTAACCAAAATTAAACATACCAAACATATGCAAGTCAAAATCAAAAATGTCAGATTGTCCTTCAGCAATCTCCGCAAACCCTACACACCAAAAACAGGTGATCCAAAATACACCTTCACTGGCATCTGCTCACCAGACAGCACTGTGGAGGCAACCATCGATGACAAGAAAGTCACTGTGCCAAGCACAGACTTTGAGAAAGTCATCTTGGCAGCACTCTGCAAAGACAAGTGGGGCAAGACACCCGGCAAACTGGAGATGTACGCTTACAGCAAAGCAGACCAGCAAGTTGGCAGTCGTGGTCCTAAGGTCAACGAGGATGGTGATTACTACGAGGGTTATGATGCCAGCACCATGTTCTTCTCTGCTGGCACCAAGGTGGCAGATGCACCAAATGGGATCATGATTGTCGATCAGAAGCGTCAACCACTGCCAGCGTCCTCTGGGATGCCCAACAATGGTGATTACGTCAATGCCATCATCAACATCTTTGCCTATGAGTATGAGGGCAAAAAAGGCATCAGTGCATCCATTGAGGCAATCCAATATCTGCGGAAGGGTGAGTCTTTCGGCACTGCCAAGGTCACAGTGGATGCCTTTGAGGATGAGGAGATGGAAGAAGAGGAAACCGAAGTTGAAAACTTCTAATCACTGAAATTATGTCCACAGAATCGAAAATCAAAGAATACGTCAAAGCAATCCATCACCTTGTCCAAAACGACAACGATGGCATCAGAATCCTGAATGAACAATTGGGGATTTACAACCTCGCCCAGCAGGGCAAAGTCGAAGCACTCCAGTCTGAGGTCGAGGCACTACAGTCCGAGATTCTCTTGTCCAAATCATAACACACCACCGGCTCCATGCTCACCACACCAGACACCTATCATCTCGACTATGAGACATTCTCACCAGAAAGTCTCAAGGATGTAGGTGCATTCAAATATGCAGCACACTATGATGCTGAGATCCTCGTCATGGCGATTGCCAAAAATGATGAGGCACCACTGGTGTGGTCAGTCATGGACAACAACACCGATGCACTGGCACTGCTCAGACAGGCAGTGCAGAGTGGTGCAGACATCTATGCACACAATGCACAGTTTGAATTTGCCATCACCAAACACTTGTTTGCCAAGACCTTTGGCATGGATCCACCGGCACTGACACAGTGGAGATGCACAGCAGCACTCTGCCGGTTGGCAGCAATCCCATCATCACTGGCACAGGCTGGTGAGTTCTTACAGATCCCCATGCCGAAAAGCACAGACGGCACAAAGTTGATCCAGCAGTTCTGCACATTGCGCAAACCCACCAAGAGTGATGACCGCACACGGATCTATCCAGCAGATGCACCACTCGACTTCCAAATCTTTGTTGAATACTGCCGCCGAGATGTTGTGGCAGAGAGATTGGTGCATCATGCACTGGTCAGTCTGACAAAGCAGTCACACCCTACTGCTGCACACTTACACGCAGATCTCAGAATGAATGACCGAGGCATCCCCTTGAACATCGATGCGCTGCGCCATGCTGAGAAGCTGATTGGTGAATACACCAGCAGACTGATCCCCATCTTCCAATCACAGACGGCACATCCCACTGAGACAATCACACTCCCGGTGACCAAGATGAGAAAAGCACCAAAGCAAGTCAGCATCACCGCTGGGTTCAATCCTTCACAGAATGAGATGATGCAGTGCTGGTTGAAAAGCAGAGGGTTTACTGGTCAGGATCTGCAAGCAGACACAGTGAGTGCATGGTTGACCTCGCCACTTGTGGACCTACTCACACCAGAGGCAGTGGCAGCACTGACCACCTACTCACTGATTGGATCTGCTGCCGTTAAGAAGATCCCTGCCATGCTCCAGATGGCTGAGACAGACGGCAGGGTCCGAGGTGCGCTATTGATCTACGGTGCCGAGCGCACCCATCGGTGGACCGGCAAAGGGATCCAGCCGCAGAACTATGCCAGACCCACGATAGCATTCTCTGATCTGGCATATGCTTGTATGTGTGCCGGTGCCACCATCGATGAGTTGGAGGCACTCTTCGGTGATCTCTTCCAAGTGATGATCTCAGTGATCCGTAACTTTATCCAGCCGCGCACCAACATGATCCTCCAAGCAGACTACGCAGCGATTGAAGCTAGAGTTGCGCCGTGGTTGGTAGGTGAAGAAAAGACCCTGCAAAAGTTTTGCAACAATGAGCCACTTTATGAGATCATGGCATCTCTGATCTTTGGCAAGCCTGTCAGCAAGATCACCAAAGACGAGAGATTCATTGGCAAGCAGTCAGTGCTGGGTTGCAGTTACAACATGGGCAGACCCAAGTTCCGCGCCACCTGTGAGTCCTACGGATTCACTCCAACTGCACAGATGATTGCTGACTACAAACCTCGCCATGCTGACTTCATCGATGGCAAGGATCCCAAGGAGATGGGATGGACCACACTGGATCCACAGACCGAGGCAGAATGGTCAAACTTCTGTTTTGATGATCTGGCAGATCGTGCAGTCACCAGTTGGAGATTAGAGAACCCGGTGGTGGTGGCAAGTTGGAAGCAACTCGACGATGCTGCCAAGGCAGCAATCAAGTCACCCAACACAAAGCACAAGGTTGGCAAGCTGATCTTATCGTGCAGCACCATTGCCAACTACACTGCACTGTGCATCAAGTTGCCATCTGGTCATCATCTAATGTATCCAAAGGCAGAGATTGTCACAAGCAGTGCCAAGTTCTGGACCTCACAGATCCGCTTCTGGGGAGTGATTCCCAACAGTGGTGGGACATGGGGATGGTGCCACACCTACGGTGGCAAACTCTTGGAGAATGCCACACAAGCGTGTGCCGGTGACATTATGCGTGAGGGTATGCTGGCAGCAGAGAGTGCCGGGTATCAACCATTCATGCTCGTCCATGATGAGATCCTCTGCACACAGGAGGATGGACAGACACACGAAGAACTTTGCCAACTACTATGCACCATGCCCAAGTGGGCAGAAGGTCTACCACTGGCAGCAGAAGGATCAACAATACAACACTACAAAAAATGACAGGAGAACAGAGAATGACAGAGGATATGATACTTGTGGCAATTGAGCTTCTTGAGGAAGCAATTGAGTGCATTGATGGGGCTGATAAAGAGGCACTCATCGATGAACTCAACAAAGCATATGCACAGATCCAACAAACCATTGAACACATCAACAACATACAATGACACCAAACCAACGCAAAATTGAGGATATGATCCTCTCAGCAATCCAGCATCTTGAGGAAACAATTGAGTGCAATGATGAATCTGACAAAGAGGCACTTATTGATGAACTCAACAATGCACTCAAGAAGATCCAAGAAACAATCCAACACATCAACCAATGACACTGCCTAAAAACAAGAAGATTTTCAAAGACATCCGCTCAGTGAGTGCGGCATCTGCACAGAAGTTAAATGATGCCGGGTTACTCAATCACTCTGGCATTGTGGTGGCATGGTCATCACTCAATCCTTTTCTGCGTGATGAAATGCTTAGTGAGACTGAGGCAAAGCAACTGATCTTGCTGGAGTTGTTTCGCACTGATGCACCACCGCGAGTGGACACCATTAACCGGCTGCTCAACTACATGACTGGCATTGACAAGCGTGCGTTGAAGCACAAGATCCTTTACCACACCAGCATTGAGTTATGACCGAGGCACAACTAGAGAAAAAGATTGTGCAGTTTGCCAAATCACTTGGCATCTACACCAGAAAATTCACATCACCGGGTCACCGAGCAGTGCCAGACCGCATCTTTGTCTCTGGTGGCATTGTGCTATTCTTGGAGATCAAGACCCCCGGCAAGAAACCCACACAGGCACAACTGCATGAGATGGCACTGATCACCTCTGTTGGTGGTCTGGTGGGATGGGTGGACAACTTCACTGATGCCACAGCATTTCTCTTTTCTTTACGCTATAAACTCACCGCAGATCTCAAAAGGAGATGCAAAAACCAACAACAAGAAGAAACACAATGAAACACAGAACCACCGACAGATCCGCTGGCATACTCGCAGCGATTGACTACCTCCAGCACAGCACCAATCACTCACCTGTGAAGATGCTGCTGGCACACTTGGTCAGAATGCCAAAGTGCATCATGCTCAAGATGTGCCGCACACCCTTTGGCACTTTGCCACCTCTCGACATCTCAAAACTGTGATCTTTACGCCCAAACCTTACCAGCAGACCGGCATTGACCACTTGGGTGATCACCCGATCGGTGCATTGTTTGCTGGCATGGGTCTGGGCAAAACTGCCATGGTGCTGGCAAGACTGTCTCAGGACATTGCAGATGGATCTTGCAAGGGTGCCTTGGTCATCGCGCCACTGCGTGTGTCATTGTTCACATGGTTGGATGAGGTCAGCAAGTGGCACAACTTCTCATGGATGAGAACAGTGTCACTCAGGACACCAGAGGGCATGGCAGCATGGTCCAGAGGTGATGCTTGCATCTACACGCTCAACTATGAATCACTCTACATCCCCCGCACTGCCAGAGATGGCACTATCACGGACCATGGCATCATCAAGAAGATCCTCCATGGCAAGCATCCAGATGATCTGCCGGTGGACACCATCGTGTGGGATGAACTCAGCAAAGCAAAGGATCCAAAGTCCAAGAGGATCCAGTTTTTCCGCAAATATAGAAGCAAGTTCAAACGTCACTGGGGATTGACCGGCACACCAATACCAAACAGTCACCAAGATATCTTTGCCCAGATCAGACTGCTGGATGATGGTGCCATGTTTGGCAAGCACATGGGAAATTTTAAGCAACAATACCTTGAGCCAATTGACTTTCATGAACGTCAGTGGAGGGTCAGAGCAGACTGTGAGGGCATGATTGAGGAAAAGCTGCTGTCGTATGTGCTGACTCTGAGATCCGAGGACCATCTCGACATCCCCCCAGTGACTGTGGAGGACATCTCTGTGTCATTGCCACCAGCAGTGAGAGTGAAGTATAAGAAGCTCGAAAAGGAGTTGATCGTGACCTTGGCAGATGCACAGGTCACTGCTGTCAACAAAGGTGTGCTGGTTGGCAAGCTCCAGCAAATGTTGAGTGGCGCCGTCTATGCTGACTCACTCGCCAACATCTACAACATTGGTGCCGGTGAGGTCAAGACAGTGACACAGGTGCATGATGCCAAGATCAAAGCACTGCACAAGCTAGTGGACCGTGAGAATGCACCAATGCTGGTGGTGATCCGATACATACATGAACGTGAGCGGATCCTTGCAGCATTCCCACAGGCGAAAGCATTTCATTCTGATCTGCTGGGTGATTGGAACAGTGGCAAGATCCCCATGCTAGTGGCACACCCACTGTCCATCAGTCATGGGTTGAATATGCAGAGTGGTGGCAGCAGAATAGTCTGGGTCACCCTGCCATTCTCCACCGAAGAATACAATCAGACCAATGCCAGACTTGCCAGAACAGGACAGAAGCACCCTACGCAGATCTTCCGGCTGCTGGTCGATGGCACACTTGATGATGTAGTGGTGTCAGTGCTGGAGTCACGCAACAGCACACAGGACAATTTTCTTGGTGTTCTCAGCCGCAATCTCAAGATCCTCAACTCAATCACCTAGACTGTGAATGTGATCCAATCCCTGACCTGTGAGATATGCCGTCTTTGTTTGACCACACCACCACCATCTCTGGCATTGGCAAGACTTGAGTTTCCTTCCACCGAGTAGAAGAACCCATTTTTGTCTGGTTTGCTGATTGCAATTCCACAGTGAGACACAGTCTTGAGTGAAAAGATGCCAACTGCCTCACCACCGTGTGACCGTCTGGTCTTGGTGCTGCTGTCCTGTTTGAGGGACCACTCATCAAACCCATAAGCAAGTGGTGTGATGGGTCTGTTGAATGTGACCTTGGTGCCATGCTCCTTCTCCCACAGCACAATTGCCTCACGCACACACCAGCAGATATATGCGGCACACCAATACCAACCAGTGCCACCCAACGATGTGCTGTCTTGGTATTGCTGCACCCTTTTGCCAGTGTTCGATGATCCAATCTCCTTCACTCCAATCTCAGCAATTGCCACTGCTGAGAGATGTTCTGAGAGTGTTTTCATTTGTTGTTGAGGATCTCAATGGCAGTGTTGGCATCAACACCATATGTGCGTGTGCCGTCTGGTGAGACAGAGAGTGTGCAGCTTGAGTAAGCAAGTGCTAAAATGATTGTAATTAGTAGTTTCATATTGTTCTGTGGTTAAATTCCCGTGCCAGTGATGCCAGCATCCTTGGACACATAGCCAAAGACTGCTACCAAGACTGGCAGAGCGTAGAGTTTCCAGTCAGCAAGATCTCCACCACTTTGGATGTAAATGGTTATTGCTGTGAGTGCCGCGCCAATCGCGCCCAGTATTGTTGTTTTCCAGTTCTTCATATTTTTGTTGTGTCAGTTTTCGTCAAAGAAACTTGAGCAGATCATGCAGATCATCACTGCCACAAACATGCGGTGATGATAATTTTGGCATAAAAGTATTCACCATTCATTTCTTTTTCCGTAAAAGATTGCAGAGGGTGACAATGGAAACGCAGATCAGAAGTATTGTCGAAGATGTCTTCAAAGCCCAATCCAGTTGTTCTTGGAACTGAGTAATGACACCCAATGAGGATGCGGCAATGCCGATAAGTCCATTGACGATATTGTATGTTGCGCTGTGTTC
>Ga0208800_1000160_pt1 | contig 11174 bp, 13 predicted proteins | sample ColrivemetaGS541_FD_187619 | JGI IMG/M metagenome (GOLD analysis project Ga0208800, IMG submission 187619) | Estuarine microbial communities from the Columbia River estuary - Freshwater metaG S.541 (SPAdes) (version 2) | ecosystem: Environmental > Aquatic > Marine > Intertidal zone > Estuary ...
CATACGTACAAATTTTAATCTTATATTTACTACTAGCGGTAGGCTTAGTAGTTCTGGGAAGTTCAACGCTCAGCAAATACCTCGCGACAATCCTATTATCAAAGGTTGCATCAAAGCTCCAGCGGGTTTTAAGATCGTTTCGCAAGACTTGACTACAGCAGAGATGTATTATGCAGCTGTGTTGTCAGGCGACAAGAAACTGCAAGAAGTGTTCTCTAGTGGTGGAGATTTCCACTCAACGATTGCTAAAATGGTATTTGATTTGCCTTGTGATGTTGAAGACGTTAAAAAGAAATACGGAAATATGCGTCAAAGTGCTAAAGCTATCTCTTTTGGTATTTTGTACGGCTCAGGTGCTAATAAAGTATCTCAAACTGTATCCAAAGCTACTGGTGAAGAATATCCAGTTGATAGAGCTAGAGAAGATATTAAACAATACTTTAAGAAGTTTAGTAAACTTAAAAGCTGGTTAGATACTCGCAAATCATTTATTGAACAAAATGGATATACATACTCATTCTTTGGTAGGAAACGTCGCTTACCAAATGTCTTTAGCTCAGACAAAGGTATTGCCGCCCACGAAGTACGTTCTGGTATTAATGCCGAGGTACAGTCCCTTGCAAGTGATGTTAACTTGCTCGGAGCTATGCGAGCTGCTGATGAAATCACAGCACGCAAACTTGATGCCAAAATCTTTATGCTCGTACATGACTCGATCGTGGCTATTGTCCGAGAAGACCATGTGGACGACTACTGTGAGTTGTTAAAACGCAATACACAACATGACTGGGGTTGTGGTATACCTGGGTTTCCCATTGGGGTTGACCAAGATGTAGGACATGATTATAGTTTTGGTGATTGGGAAGGTTACTATGAAACTACAGGAGATCGTATTTCCCGTGTTCAGGCTGGGTGAAAAGCAACCTGAAGAAGATGGTGGCATAGTATACTATAAATCAGAATATAGTGATAAGGATACTGCTGAACACACAACAAACTATAGGTTTGTAGACGATAAGTCAATAGATAAGCCAACATTAGGTTTACGAAGGCTCGCTTTGCAAGGTAAAGCAACGTTGTTTCCTATAAGTTCAGCAGTATACTTTCTTGTAGATATTATTAAGTTAGCAAAATCAACAACATGGTTTATAGACAGCCATGGACAGGTTTTTCAACATAAAAAATCTACACGCGCCAAACTGACAACAAAGAAGATTAGTAAAGTATTACCTGCGGATGGCATAGGGTGTGTATTAGAATTAGAAGGCGTGGCTCATAGATTCAAAACTATGATTCAGCCTGAAAGCTATCACCAATACGCAGGAGTTTTATACATGGATAATAGCTACCTATTTTATGGCTACTATGAATATCCGCAAAAAGATACGTGGAGACTAGTGTAGTGGCAAAAGCAGTTATATCAAACAGAATATACTTAGATAATCCAGGTGTAGAGCACACTAAACATATAATTAAGTCTCTTACCTACAAAATACACAAAGACACTGGATCAAAGAAATTTGCTAGTGTAGAAACAATTAAAAACTATAAGTCGTTAATCAAAGGTATTCTTTCTATTCCGCAAGGACGTACAGATTTGATACCACAAGATTACGAGATAATAGATAAACGAGTTTTAGTTCCTGTTCCTTATCCTGTCCCTAAATTTGAGCTATATGAAGATCAACAAACAATCTACAATGAAGTAGAAGGTACTTGCTTTATAAATGCTTTACCAGGTTGGGGTAAGACTTTCACGGCATTACATCTTGCCCGAAAGTTTGGACAAAAAACTTTGGTTATCACCCACACCGCCGCACTCAGAGATCAATGGATTGAAGAAATTGAAACATTGTTTGGCTGCGAATGTGGAATTATAGGGGGTGGTGATTTAGATTACGAAGACCACTTTATTACAGTTGCAAACATACAGACTTTAGTTAAGCATACAGCTGAACTAGCCAAAGAGTTCGGAACAGTAATATTAGATGAGGCACATCACTGTCCTGCAACAACATTTGCAGCAACAGTTGATAGTTTTCATGCTAGATACAGAATAGCTCTTAGCGGTACTATGATACGAAAAGATGGTAAGCATATCTTATTTAAAGATTATTTTGGTACAACAGTACTAAAACCTCCAGTATCTAATACTATACCGCCTACTATTCATATGGTTAAAAGTGGAATAACACTTAAGCCTAATGTTACTTGGGTAGAGAAGATCACTGATCTTACCCAAGATGACAAATACAGACAATTTATTGCAGATATAGCTAAAATGCACGTTGCTGAAGGGCATAGCGTTTTAGTTATTGCTGATCGAGTAGAATTCCTAGAGAAAGTAAAAGATTATGTTGGTGACACGTGTTTGTTGGTTACTGGGGGAACCAGTTTTGAAGATAGACAGCAAGCCAAGGCTCAAATCCTTGCCAAAGAAAAAATGTGCATTGCTGGAAGCAGGCAAATATTTTCAGAGGGTATCTCAATCAACATCCTTAGCTGCGTGATATTAGCAGTACCCATGTCAAACGATAGTTTACTAGAACAAATTGCTGGTCGCATTATGCGGATGCATGAAGGTAAACTAGACCCAATCATAGTAGATATTCAGTTTGCTGGATATGCAGATAAAAAGCAAAACACAGATAGGTTAGGGCTTTATCTCCGCAAAGGCTGGAAAGTGTTAGCGTAGATAAAATTTCACTTGTCAAACGGTATCCAAAATGGTATAATATTTATTAAGTTTCAGTATATGACCCTTTTCTTCAACCTTGGATTGCTTGAGTCCAGTACACATTGTGACTCTACAAAATTAGTTGAAACTTTAAGATTGCATTTTATTAGAAAATCTATTCCTAAAAACCAATACAGTAAAATCAAACCGATTTTTAACTTAAAAGGCAATAGTTTTCTAATAAACCCTGCGCTTCTATTTACTGATACCACTACAGATATTGTACATAAAGCACAATACATAAGGTTAGCGGGGCGTAGAACTTACGCCATATATAAACATTACGGTTATACATATCTAGACCTATCTTACTATTCAGATATTGACCTAAACGCAATAAAATCAAATCCGCTACTAAAAATAACAGAAAACAAAATTAACTTCAAATACGAGGAAAAATAAAAATGGCACTTAGCTTTAAAAATACCAAAGGTAAAGCACAATCAAACAAAGTCGAATCTTACGAATACAAAGATGGCGAAAATACGGTCCGCTTAATCGGCGGAGTTCTTCCACGATACATTTATTGGCTGAAAGGCACTAATAACAAAGATATTCCAGTTGAATGTTTGGCATTTAGTCGTGAAAAGGAGAAGTTTGATAACATTGAAAAAGATCATGTTACTGAGTACTTTCCAGAGTCAAAATGCTCTTGGAGCTATTCTGTAAATTGTATTGACCCTAAGTCGCAAAAAGTTGTTGCTCTTAATCTCAAGAAAAAATTATTTGAGCAAATCGTTACAGCGGCTGAAGATTTAGGAGACCCTACTGACTATGATACAGGTTGGGATGTTGTATTTAAACGTGTAAAGACAGGCCCACTGCCTTTTAATGTTGAGTATACCTTGCAGGTTTTGCGTTGCAAACCCCGCCCACTGACACCTGAAGAGCGCGCTATGGCTGATACTGCTAAAAATATTGATGAGAAATTTCCTCGTCCTACAGAAGCAGATGTAAAAGCCTTGTTGGATAAAATTACTACACAGCAAGATGAAGAAGGCGAAGGCGAATCTTCAGAGCAAGAAGCAGTCAAAGAACTAGGTTAAAAACTAAAGCCCGCTAAACTAAATGCTTAGCGGGCTTTTCTGTCTCATAAGGCAATATGAAAGTATTATTTACAGCTGACGTCCATATTAAATTGGGTCAGAAAAACGTACCTATTTCGTGGGCTAAAAATAGGTTTGATATGTTATGGCAACAACTTCATGACTTACAATCAGAGTGTGATCTTTTTGTTATTGGTGGAGATGTTTTTGATAAACTTCCTAACATGGAAGAACTAGAAACATATTTTGATTTGGTTAATGCTTGCAAGATTCCCACAATTATTTACGCTGGAAATCATGAAGCAGTTAAAAAGGATACAACTTTCCTTACTAACCTAAAACAAGTTACTAATCGGTTAAATCCCAAAGTAGAAATTATAGATGATTTCTATACATTAGATAATATGGATTTTATTCCATACAATAAACTAAAAGAATTTGAAAAGTCACCTCACCTAGTGTATGGCGACATTTGCTTTACTCATGCTCGCGGGGAAATTCCGCCGCACGTAAAGCCAGAACTAGATTTAGAATTATTTGCTCGCTGGAAGGTAGTACTTGCTGGTGACTTACACAGCTATGAAAACTCTCAAAAAAATATTATCTATCCTGGAAGTCCCGTTACTACTAGCTTTCATCGTCACAATGTGGATACTGGTGTTGTTTTACTGGATACCGATAGTCTAGAACACGAATGGCGTAAATTACAACTACCACAACTTATTCGTCGTACAGTAGCTGTACACGACCCTAAACCACCAACTGACTACGATCACACAATCTATCAGGTTGAGGGAGATATGCAAGAGCTTGGCGAACTTGAAGATTCAGATCTAATTGATCGCAAAGTTATTAAGCGGGACACAGACTCCGCCTTGATCTTAGACAAAGAAATGTCTATGAGTGAAGAAATCCGTGAGTATCTTGCATATATCTTAGAGTTGCCTGAAGATACTATTGAAAATGTACTAAAGGAATTTCAAAATTATGCAGACAAAATTGAATCAGAATAAAGCCGAAGTTTGGTCACAAACTAACTGCCCAGCTTGCCAAGAAGCTAAACGCTTGTTAACCTCTTATGCTATTGAATATACCGAATGTATGATTGGTGTTGGCACATATACTAAAAAAGATTTAATTGAAAAAGTGCCTAACGCTCGCAGCGTTCCACAAATTTTCCTTGATGGTGAATATGTTGGTGGCTTACAAGAACTAAAGAAAAGACTAGCCATAAATGATAACTATAAAACAACTACGATGGGATAATGCTTTTAGCTATGGAAAAGACAATAAAATTGATTTTGTTGCAGCCCCGCTAACACAACTAGTGGGTCGCAATGGGCACGGTAAAAGTTCCATTGCACTTATACTAGAAGAAGTATTGTTTAATAAGAATAGCAAAGGTATTAAGAAAGCAGATATTCTTAACCGCTATGTAAAAGATAAAACGTATACAATTGAATTAGATTTTAATCGTGATGGTACAGATTATACTATTAAGTCTAGTCGTGGTACTGCTCAAACTGTTAAGTTGTTCAAAGAAGGTGTTGATATAAGTGCACATACTGCAACAGCTACTTATAAAATGATCGAAGACATATTAGGGTTTGATCATAAAAGTTTTGCACAGATTGTTTATCAATCAAATGCGTCGAGCCTTGAGTTTTTAACAGCTCCTGATACTGCTCGTAAAAAGTTTCTTATTGAAATTTTAAATTTAGGCAAGTATACTCGCGCAGCCGAAGTTTTCAAAGAAGTCAGTAGTCAATTAGCCAAAGATATTACCGCAGTGCAATCCCAAGTTAATACTGTATCTAGTTGGTTAAATAAGTACGAGAAGACTGATTTAACATTAAAAGAGCCGGTAGAAACCCCTGAGTTAGACACAAATCTAATAACAGAAGCTACCGCATTAGATTCTAGTATAAACAGTATTGAGTCTACTAATAAAAAGATTAGTCAAAACAATACTTATAAGCAACTACAGTCTAAAATTAAATTACTGCCTCTTCCTGAAAAACCTGAAGAAGGTGTAGAAGAGTATCAGGCAGAAGTAGCAAAATTATCTAAAACAGTAAGTGATGCTCAAAGTTTTGTTTTAAAGATGAAAGCACTGCACGGAACTTGCCCTACGTGTTTAAGTGAGATTGATGAAGAAAAAGTAACTGAATTAATTGAAGAAAAAACAGCAGAAGCCGAAATAGCTGCTGTAGAAACTATGAGCTATACTCAAAAGATAGTTCAAATTAAGCAACAAAAAACTAAATGGCAAGAAGCACAAAAAGCACAAGAAGACTGGGAAAAGTATCATACACTAATTGATACAGAGTTACCAGATGTATTACTAGACAAGCAAACACTACAACAGCAATTTACACAATTACAAAGTTCAATTGCATCTGTTAAACGTAAAATTGTTGAAGCAGAGCAACATAATAAAGAAGTAACTGCACATAATACTAAAGTAGATTTAGTATCAAAACAATTGGTTGAAATGAATCAAGAGTTAGAGACTTATAGTGGTAAGTTGCATGAATTAAGCGAAAGAATGAGTATTTTAAATGTTTTAACAAAAACATTTAGTACAACAGGTTTAGTAGCGTATAAAATTGAAAGCTTAGTAAAAGACTTAGAAGATATTACAAATAGATATTTGGTCGATCTAAGTGATGGAAGATTTCAAATAGGTTTCAAAATCAGTGCTAGCGACAAACTAAATGTTGTTATTACAGATAATGGAAAAGATATTGAAATACTGGCTCTTAGTGGTGGTGAGAAAGCAAGAGTTAATGTGGCTACACTATTAGCCATCAGAAAGCTAATGCAAACATTGTCCAGTTCTAGAATCAATCTATTAATACTGGATGAAACTGTAGAAACACTTGATACTGACGGAAAAGAAAAGTTAGTTGAAGTCTTGCTACAAGAGGAACATTTAAATACTTTTTTAGTTAGTCACGGCTTTAGTCATCCGCTTCTAGAAAAGATTAATGTAATTAAACGTAACAATATATCCCAAGTAGAGGTATAATATGATTTTAGAAAATATTACTGGAGAAGTAAAAGTAACAATTGGAAATAAGACTATTGCAGTTGGAGATACAATTGAAGATGCAGAGTATTCATCTGTTTCTGTAGTGGGCAAGGGTAAAGCAGTTTTTCGAGTAGATCCAAATTCTACGATAGAACGCTATGGCGTTAAGTCAGGGACAGTTGCAGCGCCAACGACAGCTAAAGTAGCTCCGATCGAGGCAGCTCCGATGACTGAACGGGTTACCGAAACCGTGGAAACTCCAAGTGAAGTTGCCAAAGAAGCGTAATGGCCGTAGATCCTAGAGCCAAAGGTGCTAGAACAGAAACCACAGTACGTGACCTGTTAAAAAAGCATACGGGTTTAGCATGGGAAAGAGTACCTGGATCAGGTGCTCTTGACCCTAAACATCAGCTTAAGGGCGATTTATACGTTCCTGGGCGAACCAACCTTTGGTGTGTAGAAGTTAAAGGCTATGCGGAAGATCACCTTACTTCACACTTACTAACATCCAAGACCCCGCAATTAGTAGAATTCTGGCAACAAACTACTCGTCAAGGTACTCAAGTAGGCAAAAAACCTTTGTTGATTTTTAAATTTGATCGCAGCAAAGTATTTGTTGCTTTTGATGAAATGCCTAACTCGCAAAACTATCGTTGCCTTTACTATAACCACGAAGACCATGAGTTCTATGCAGCATTGCTAGAAGACTGGTTAAAGTGGGAGCAGCCAGTATTTGTAACTTGACACAGCAGCTTAACAATGGTATAATAACAGATTAACACGCAAACTATATGTCAAAAACATTCTCAAAAATTACCGAAGCAAACAATACTCTGCTAGTTGTTGACTCACTTAATCTTGCATTTCGCTATAAACATAGTGGTGCAACAGATTTTGCTGAGGATTACTTACGCACAGTTCAAAGTCTTAAAAAATCATATAAAGCATCTCATGTAATTATTGCTGGCGATATGGGTTCGAGCTCTTATCGTAAAGCTATTTATCCTGAGTATAAACAAAATCGTAAAGATAAATTTGCTGAACAAACAGATGCTGAAAAAGCAGCGTTTGAGTTGTTTTTCGAAGACTTTACCAAAACACTTGAACATATTGCTGACAATACCGACTTTCCAGTTTTACGCTTTCAAGGCGTTGAGGCAGACGACATTGCAGCATATATTGTATCAAAAAAATCAAAACTTCCCATTGATGATATCTGGTTGATTAGCTCAGATAAAGATTGGGATTTATTAGTTCAACCTAACGTATCAAGGTTCAGTTATGTTACACGCAAAGAAGTTACAGTTGATAATTGGAATGACCATTACGACTTTAATCCAGAAGACTACATTAGTATTAAATGTCTTACAGGCGACTCTGGCGATAATGTTATTGGCGTGCCTGGTATTGGACCTAAGCGAGCCGTGGGACTTGTTAATGAATATGGCAGTACTTACGATATTATTGCGAGCATTCCTCTTAGTGGTCGATATAAATACATCCAAGCATTAAACGAATGTAAAGATACGCTAGAATTAAACTATAAATTAATGGATTTAGTTACCTTTTGCGAAGAAGCAATCGGTACTGAAAATTGCAAACAAATTGACGAAACCTTAGAGTTATATTTAAAATGAACGGAACAACTATTTCAAGTGGCAGTATAGGTGCCTATAATATGAATACTATGTGCTATACCGCCTTAGAGTGTCAACTAAAGCCAGGGGCTCAGCTACCTTATCGTGCCCATCCCACAGATGCTGGTGCAGATTTAATGAGCAACGAAGATTTGGAAATTTATCCAAACGAGCAAAAACTTGTTGATACGGGTATAGCGATTAAAATTCCACAAGGCTTTGCAGGCTTTGTGTATAATAGAAGCTCTCAAGGAAAAAAGGGAATTACTATCCCTCACAGCGTAGGCGTGATAGATAGTGGTTATCGTGACACAATTAAAGTTTTGTTAAAAAATATCGGTGATGACCCTTATAAAATTACAGCTGGTGATAGAATTGCCCAGCTGGTTATTCAGAAGGTTGAACTAGTAGGCTTTAAAGATATTTGGAACGACTCTACCCGAGGCACAGGAGGCTTCGGTTCAACAGGAACATAAAGGAAATCATGGCAATAAGCACAAGAGCACAAGTAATCACACGTCGTACATATAATAGGCCCACCTCAGACGACGGAAAACAATTTGAAACGTGGCAAGAAACAGTAGCCCGAGTTATTGATCACCAAGAATGGTTGTGGCAACGAGCCGCTGGCCGCGAACTAACAGATGTAGAGTACGGCGAACTCTATGATCTTGAACAGCTAATGCTGGATCGTAAAGTTGCTATGAGTGGTCGCACTTTATGGCTAGGTGGTACAGATGTAGCTAAAACTCGTGAGGCTTCACAATTTAATTGCAGCTTTACTCATGTAGAGACTGTATATGACGTAGTAGATTGCTTATGGCTTTTACTACAAGGATGCGGAGTAGGGTTTAAACCAATTGTTGGTACACTCAACGGATTCTCTAAGCCAATTAAAAACATCCGTGTAGTTCGTAGTACTCGCACAGCCAAAGGCGGCAATGAGCATAATACAGAAACATTCGATGCGGAAAGTAAAACGTGGACTATACAGGTTGGGGATTCTGCCGAAGCCTGGGCAAAGTCTATCGGTAAGCTTATTGCTGGTAAGTACGCTGCTGATACTCTAGTACTCGACTTTAGTCAGCTACGCCCTGCTGGTGAAAGGTTAAAAGGATATGGCTGGATTTCAAGCGGAGATAGCGCTATATCAACTGCATATGTGGCTATTGCAAACATCCTTAATGGGCGCGCTGATAGTTTACTTACTAGGATGGATATTCTCGACATTGTTAATCATCTTGGCACTATTCTTAGCAGTCGCCGTAGTGCAGAAATTGCTTTGTTCGACTATGGACAACCCGAATGGGAAGAATTTGCTGTAGCAAAGAAAGATTGGTGGTTGTATAATAATAGTCATCGTCAGCAGTCAAATAATAGTTTAGTATTTAAAGAGAAACCGCTAAAAGCTGACTTGCAAAAGATTTTTGATCTAATGCTAGAAGCAGGTGGTTCAGAACCAGGATTTATCAATGAAGTTGAAGCTTTACGACGTGCCCCTTGGTTCAAAGGAGCAAACCCTTGCGTGGAAATCCTACTCGGCAATAAATCATTTTGTAATCTTACAGAAACAGACATTGCTAAATTTAAAGGAGACACCGCTGGACTTCACAATGCCATACGTCTTGCAGCTCGCGCAAATTACAGACAAACCTGTGTAAACTTACAAGATGGTATTTTACAAGAGTCTTGGCACTTAAACAACTACTTTATGCGATTATGCGGAGTTGGTTTAACAGGTATTGCTAAACGCCCTGATATGAATGGTTACGACTATGAATATTTAAAGCGTACTGCAACTGGTGCTGCTATTGGTATGGCTCAAGAACTAGATTTGCCTAGTCCTAAAAATATTACTTGTGTTAAACCTAGTGGAACACTATCCAAAATTATGGATACCACAGAAGGAATTCACAAACCTCTAGGAAAGCATATTTTTAACAATGTACAATTTAGTAAATTTGACCCTATTGTTGAAGTACTGCGCGCTGCTAATTATAACGTTGTTAATCACCCCACTGATGATAGTGGTGTACTTATTACATTCCCTGTTGAGTGGGCTGATGTTCCTTTTCATAAAGTTGCTGGTAAAGAAGTCAATCTTGACACAGCAATCGAACAACTCGAAAAGTACAAGCTGATTCAAACATCTTGGACACAGCAAAATACTAGTGTAACAATTAGTTATGACCCATCAGAAGTTCCTGCAATCATTGATTGGTTGTTAGACAATTGGGATTGTTATGTAGGCGTGTCGTTTATCTACCGCACTGATCCTACAAAAACAGCTAAAGATCTGGGTTATTTATACTTGCCGCAAGAAGTTGTGGATGAGCAAACATTCCGTAACTATGTTCAACAACTAACTCCAGTTAGCTTAGAAAACGCAAATAGTTTTGATGAAATTATGGGCGAAGATTGTGCTACTGGAGCTTGCCCAGTTAGGTAATTATGGAAGTAACCAAAGACACAGTACTAAAGCTTGAATTATCTATTGAAGAGATCAATAATATTTTAAGTGGGCTTCAGGAATTGTCTGCTAAAATTTGTAACCCATTAACGGTTAAGATTCAAAAGCAGGCAAACGAACAGTTGCCCAAAACAGAAACTCCCACGGAGTAAACAAAAAAGCCCCCAAGTTTAACAGCTTGGGGGCTTTTTCTTTTGGAACATAATTTCTTAGTAATGTGCATTTCTACTCCTGTAGCCGTAAAACTCGG
>Ga0208800_1000163_pt1 | contig 10988 bp, 10 predicted proteins | sample ColrivemetaGS541_FD_187619 | JGI IMG/M metagenome (GOLD analysis project Ga0208800, IMG submission 187619) | Estuarine microbial communities from the Columbia River estuary - Freshwater metaG S.541 (SPAdes) (version 2) | ecosystem: Environmental > Aquatic > Marine > Intertidal zone > Estuary ...
ATGGGCAACACCCCAAGATATTAAAATTTTATCTTGGTAAAAAAATATCTCTAGAATCTATTGCTATTTTAGCAAAGATAGGTATAATGGAGAATATAGACTATAGTTCTTTATCGAATGATTTTATTTGGAATGACTTCGTGCATTTGGTAAAGAAGTATAAACCCTTTGTCAAAATAGACAAAGAGTACTACACCCGCCAACTAAAACAGGAGATTGAGACGGTGGTAAATTAACTATGGGTAAGTCTCGTAGAAACGATTATTATGAAGATCGTGGTTCCGACCGCATTCGACATAATGAAAAAGACGTAAATAAAATACGTAAAAGCAAAAATAACTTGTATAAATATCTTGGTAGTCGGGAAGATGATTCCGACGACGAACCTTTTTATTATGATACAACGTCAAAATAAACATACAACGCAAACATAAGGACAATACATATGTCAAATAATTCTTTTTCAGCACTCCGCAAGAATAGCGGAAATTTCGACTCGCTCATGAAGGCAGTCGAGTCAATCGCAAACCCCACCACAGAAAAGCGTGGCGATGATGATCGCCTCTGGAAACCGACTGTCGATAAGGCAGGTAACGGTCAAGCAGTGCTTCGTTTCCTCCCTGCTCCTGCAGGCGAAGAACTTCCGTGGGTTCGTGTATGGGACCATGGTTTCCAAGGTCCAAGTGGTAAGTGGTATATCGAAAACTCTCTTACTACGCTTAACAAGCCTGATCCTGTTGGCGAACTGAATTCCGAACTTTGGAACTCAGGTATCGAAGCGAACAAGGAAATTGCTCGTAAGCAAAAGCGTCGTCTTTCTTATATCTCAAACGTTCTTGTTATTCGCGATCCTGCGAATCCTGAGAACGAAGGTAAGGTCTTCCTCTACAAGTTTGGTAAGAAGATTTTCGACAAGATTAAGGACGTGATGCAACCCACGTTTGAAGATGAGAAGCCTGTCAATCCGTTCGATCTTTGGGAAGGTGCTAACTTTAAGTTGCGCATTCGTCAAGTAGATGGTTATCGTAACTACGATAAGTCAGAGTTTGATGGTTCAAATCCTCTCGACGACAATGAAGATAAGTTGGAAGAGATTTGGGGTAAGACCCATTCGCTTGCTGCGTTCCTCGATCCTTCTAACTTCAAGTCATATGACGAACTGAAGCAGAAGTTGAGTGCTGTTCTTTCGAATGGTGCTCGTGTTGCTACGGCAGAAAAGTCTAATCCACTTGATGCTGAAGACGAACTGTTCGTTGAAACTAAGATGAAGTCTGCACCAGCAGCATCCAAGGCGAGTGATACTCCGCCATGGAAAGAAGATTCTGATGATGACACGATGAGTTACTTCTCGAGTCTCGCGGACGAATAAAACTGAAAAGGGGGACTTGAAAAAGTCCCCCTTTTTTTATCCGAAAGATCTTCTATTCTGGAATCGTTGCCAACTACTGTCTTCAGTTCTTACTGTATCCATTGGTAAAGATCCACCACCACCACTTTGTTGTGGAGCAGCAGGTTGCTGAATTACGGTTGGTGGAGGAACATTGATAACTGGTGCAGTATCTTCCTTAGCACTTTCCGTCATTTCTTTTAGATTTGCTGCAGCGTTATTGGCTCCTGTTTCCAGATTACTCTTGGTAACTGGATTGGTCTTAATTCCACCAGCACTATTCGGTGAGAATAACTCTGGTCCATTTTCTCCGACCAGATAAGAACCATTGGCAGACACTGGTCCACCTTCTGCTCTTGCTCCATCAACAGATTCGGTTGAACCCTCTGTTGAGTCTTCATTACCTGCTCTGGAAATATCTCTTGCTGCAAGTCCAGCATCAATTGCAACCGATGCGGCAGTTCCTGTTCCACCAGCTAAAAATCCAATTCCACCAGCAACACCCGATGCAACTTCACCAGCAGCACCAACAAAGTCTCCTTTTAATGCACGCATTGCACCAAAACCAAGACCAGCGACAACCCCTAGTCCTGGGATTTTCTTTAGTATAGATTTACCAACTGCTTTGGCACCAATTTTACCAACTGCTTTGGCACCAATTTTACCAACTGCTTTGGCAATTCCTTTACCAGCAGAAGATGCCATTGCTTTCTCGGCAACTTTGCCGATAGCACCCTTTGCCGAACCGAGCATTCCCATGCCACTTTTAGCAACTTTACCAAGGGTGCTTCCCTTGGCGACTTCTTTTCCGACAAATCCAGATGCTTTACCAAGCATCCCTTTGCCTTTTTCGACGACTCCCGCAGCACGTTCTCTATAGACTTTACCGATTCGAGATTGTTTCGCAATACCCGAAAGAGGTTTACCATTTTTATCGAGCAGTTGTTCTGCACCAAGACCTCTGTTTTTAATGAAGTCAGTCGCCTTTCCACGTAATGTATTTACGCGATCAGAGATAAAGTCAGTTGCCTTACTTTTAATTGCGTTTACGCGACTTGTGACTTTCTCTGCAGCACCTTCAACAAAGTTGGTTCCTTTGCTGAATACACCCTCTGCTCTTCCGGCAAGTTTGGAAAGTCCAGGAGAATATCTTTGATTCTTCAGACCCTTTAATATTCCTTCGCTGCCAGATTTGAAACCAGCATACCCAGCAGCGATTCCGCCAAGTAGAGATCCTCCTCCACCCTGTGCACCCGCAGCACCTTGGGAACCTGCTGGACCCTGTCCACCATTTCCAGTTGCAGGAGTCTCTGGTGTTACTCTAGAATTTAAGGATTCTGTTCCTCCGATAACTACCTTTGGAGTAGATTTCTCTTTTGCTTCTACCTTCGCAGATGCCTTTTCAGCATTTTGTTTATCAATATTTTCCGCACGTTTTTCGGCATTAGCAGATGCTTGTTCTGCGTCTACCTGTGCTGCTTTGTTGCGATTCATAACTTCTTTTACATTAGAACTTGGATCCAACTGCTTTTTACCAGAAGGGGCAACGCCAGCACGTTTTTTATCGAATAACTTATCTTTAATCTCTACTAGAATCTTTTTGATATCAGTTAAGATAGATGCAACATCATTCTTATCATTAGATGCAACTCCACCTTTGGCAGACTGAATCTTTACCTTTGGGTTTCCAGAAGAAGGTTTATCTCGCTCCTCTTGAATCTTTTTTTGTTCTTCGGTAAGATTTGTAACATTGTCGACGGAGTTAAACTCTGCAGTAGATTCTTTGGTAGACTGGTTTGTTTCTGTCTTATTATCATTGGTAGAGTGAGAAGTAGACTGATTAGTTTCCGTCTTACTATTAATCGCATCAGAGAACATTTTCTTCAAACGTTCTACTTCTGAGACCTTTTCATTAGATTGGTTTACCTCGTTGCGAATTTCTTCTCGGCGAGATTCTTGTGAGTTGAATATGCTACCAAGAACTCCACTCTGAGGTGTCAATCCTCTTTTGAATCCACCCATAAATTCACTACCAGCGTTTTTAAATCCTTCTTTAAATCCTTTGGTTGGTGCACCTTCTCTCCCAGATTCTTTTGAGTTTCCAAAAAATTGTTGCTTCAATCTATTGCCGAATGTATCATCTTCTCCTTTTAGAGTCAATCCTTCCGACTTAAATCTTTCATCCAGTGTTTGGTTTTGAAGATTCTTTCCAATATCACCAAATTCTTTTGGTCCATCGCTCTCGCTTCTAGCAATCATTTTTGCTGCAAGATCGTTAATATCTTTTAGAGAGTTTTTAAATTCTTCGACAGTCTTGAATTGCAATTTTGTAATTGCATCCAATGTATCTTCCAATAATTTCTTATCTTGCTTCTCTAAAGATCTTAGTGTTTCGTCATTATTCTTTTGAATAGATTCAACAAAACTATCGACCAATCTTGCGGATGCTTGTATATCTGCAGGTCTGTTTTTATTGAGATCAAGAAGTTTGCGAATCTCAGAAAACTGTTTGTCCCTGTCGCCAGATTGCATTGGTTTTGCCCCAGAACTTGAAGGGTTCTTGGCGGTTTCTATTACCTTAGCGAATCTTTCCGAAGTGGATTTAGGTTCCATTAATACTGCTGCCTTTGTTTATCTGCTTTTTCTTTTAGATGTATTGACAATAAACCAACATAAACTTCCCTTTCCCAAGGCATCATATTTTCAAGTTCACTTAATGAGTATTTATGCTCATGCATTAAAATAAAGTTGGTCTTATAATGATTCCTCAAGTTATCATGAGAAAGGGTTATTCGAAAAAACTTTCTACTCCATCAAGGAAAACAACATTGTGTGTTGAACAACTTGGGCAATCATATTCAATCTTGTGTTCGATTCTAGGCATAGAAAGAAAGAATTCTGTAATCTTCTTAAACTGCTCGGAAGTTAGATTGTCAACAAATTGCTCTACGTCTTTTCTTTGAAGATCTTTGGTAGTGAAAACTTCGTCGGCAGTATATACACTGTCGATACAAGAAACAACCAAATCATATGTTGTAGATTCACCCTTCATATCGAGTGAGGTTGGATACCTCATAATAATTCCAAGTCCGCCACCAACATCAATCTTATTTGTATGACCCTCGGTAAGTGTCGGTTTGATTGTAGTCAGATCAAGTTCCGCTGCAGTCTTGTGACCACACTCACCACAAACTAAATTAAACTCAGTTACCTGACCAATAGATTCCGATCGAAGTCTAATGAAGATATTCTGAAGTTCAAAGAATGGTAGTTCACTGCCAGTCAGTTTACCGAAACTACAAACATCTGTAATTTCTTGCATAGCATTTAACATCTCACTTTGGTCTTCAGATTCCGATGCCAGAATCAGTAACTTTTCTTCTTTGACCAAAAATGGTCTGAATTTAACTTTTTCTTTAGTTCCAATCATTTCAATGTAAAACGTTGGTGTTTCCATAACAGGTAACATAATATTCTCCTAATAAATATAAAAAACTGAATTAACTAGAACCACCTTCCAAAGCGTTCTGTTGTCCAAGTAATCCGCCAACAAAATTTGCACCTTTTTGCACAATATTTTGATCCTGATACCAATTCCTAAATGTAAAGGTTACTGGTATTCTAACAAATTGTGTATTGGACCATGCTAATGATGCAGGTGCCATTGATCTTGGCCATGCTTCTTCGATAATCCATTTATTCGTTACTTCGTCTTTTTGGTTCAATGAGTATAATTCTATTTGACATGTATAATCTTCATAGGGAAGAACATATCTTTTTTCTGGATTTACAATTTTGCGCATCCATGTGTCAAAATATTTCTTTACCGCCCAGTCGCTGTTGCACAGAAATGTAAACGTTGCAGATTCTCCATTGTAGTCTAGAAACGTTGCACGATTTTCAACTCGGTTATTATACTTGTATGGTTTAGATCCCATCATTAATCCAGGAAATATTGCTTCTTCACACATAAGTGAAATGTTTTGTGTATTACCATTTTCTGGAGTGTTTTTCGATCCAGCAAGAACCTTCGTCGCGTCGTTTATACTAAAATTTAAAACTGGGATTTCAGTATCTAAAACTGCATTCACGATGGTATTTGCTACACCATTCAAGCATTTCGGTGTTCCGATAATTACTTCGAATCTGTGCGATCTTGCCAAATCCTTGGTGCCAACTTCTGCGAGAAACTCTTTGAGTCCTTGTCCTGCCATTAGTATTTACTCCTCGAGTCTCTGAATACTTCTTCTTTTGTTTTTTTCTGGAATGCTTCAAGGGGTAGAAAAATGGCACTTTTCCAGTCAGAGGGATTTATCTTCATAAATCTTGATTGAACATGTGTAGTTAAATAATGTTTGATACAAGGTTTTACTTCTTTAGCACTGCTTATGCCTTGTAACATTTGATACGACATTCTAATTTTAGTTGTGGGTGTAAAGGTTTTCGAGTCTGCAAATTTTAGCAACTCACCAAGAATCTTTCCTCTAACTAAATATGGTGCATAATGTAAATTGATTCCATAAAATCCTCCAGGTGCTGGACCGAATGGCAGCACTAACGGGAAAGCATCATAGAATGGTAATTCGTTTTTCCATTTCGGATCGTAATAGTACATATACATCGAACCAATTTCGATGTTTGACTTTAGTTCTCCAATATCAGATTGCATTGCTGTAGTCGACGATAAACTCGCGCCGACTAGTTTTTGAGCATTGCGCATATACCACCAGATAGACTTTTGCCCATCTCCAGCTTTAGCACGAAGGTTTTCGAACGGATTTGCCATAATAACTATTTATTCGTTATTCCCAATTCTTTTTCAGTTAATATAAGAAATTTCCAGGTTCTATCAAGGCAGAACTCGGTTGCTGCTTTCCACTTTGCTTGATTCACACCCCACGTCATTACTTCTTGAAGAAACTGTTTTGTTTTTCTTTTTGGGATTTTTGGTTCCCGTGTAAACTTGGCGGGTTTAATTTCGATCAAATAACGTTGATCATTGACTTTGATATAGAAGTCGACGAAGTATCTGTGGACTCTCCCATCAACAGGGGATCTATATGGTATCGCAAGTTCTTCTGATCCCCACTCGGAAACACTATCATTTGCATCACACCACTTCATAAACTTTAATTCATAACTTGAACGGAAAATGATGTTGGTCGGATCCCCAATATACTTATTGGGTTTTTGAATATTGTATCTACCTTTTAGGGAATCTCTTGAATAAACCATATAAATATAAGAAAATAACCAATCTAAGGGATATTTATAAGTGGCAGAAACGAACGAAGCCTTTGTTGAACCAAAAGATACTGCGAGAGAATCCTATACTCAAAAATATGGAATAGGATCTGGTGGATTGCTTCGGTATCCACTTGACTTGGTTGACCAGTCTCCGCATTACATTATCTTTTACCCGCTGGTAAGAGAAGGTTCACGATTGGGTGAAAATTTTAAAAACTCAGGCGGACAGGTCTTTGATCAGAGTGCAGAGAACCGACAGCAACCAAAAAATGCGACTGAGCAATCTGCTGCTCTTGGCGCAGGTATTGGCGCTGGTCTTGGTATCGCTGAACAGTTGACCAACGGTGGAGGCAAAAATGCAGGTGGGGTGAGTCTTCTTAGTAAACTTGGTAGTGTAGTTGCTAAAACCGTTGGGGGAGCAATTGCTGGCGGCGTAATTGGTAAATTATCAGGAAGTCAGGAACTATATACGGGTGCTGGTGGGATTGCTCTGCAGATGCCTGAAAATAAAATGTCTTCTGGGTATAGAGCAACATGGGAAGCACAAGAAATGGGTACGTTACTCGGCGCGATCGGTGCTGGTAATAGATCTTTATTGGGGGCAGCGAATCCATTAAGTCCAGATAATATGAAATTGGCGCTACGTTCTGGCGGCAAACTTTCGAAAGTTTTGAGTGATAATGCTTTGGATGTTAATAAAGTATTAGAATCTAATACTAAAAGTGTGCCAAATCCATATAAAGAACAATTCTTTAAATCAATGTCGAATAGAACATTCATGTTTGAATACAATTTCGCTCCGAGAAGTTTAAAAGAAGCAGAGACAATTTTTACTCGTAGATCTGGTGGGGGTGGAGATAATATGGGAATTATTCAAAAGTTCGCATATCATATGCACCCAGAACTTAGAGACTCTGGGTACTTCTTTAATTATCCTTCAGAATTTTCTATCGTTTATTATCATGCAGGAAAAGAGAATCCGTTTGTTCGTAAAATTTCTACGTGTGTTCTAACTAATATGACAGTAGACTATGGTAGCGACACTGGATTTACAACGTTTCAAGAAGGTATGCCAACACATGCTACTATGCGATTAGAATTCTTAGAACTAGAACTGATGACCGCACAAAGAGTTTATCAAGGATTTTAAAATGTATTTTAGACAATTTCCAGTACTACGAGGAAAGTTCGATGGCAAATATAAGGGTGTCACGGATATTTTCTTGCGTGTCGCACCACAAAATCCTATTAAAAAAATAGAATTTTTAGAAACAACTTATGTCCAAGATGGAGAAACTCCAGAATTACTGGCGTTTAAAATGTATGAACGAGAAGACTATCATTGGATTCTAATATTGATCAATAATATCGTTGATGTTCGTGAAGAATGGCCGAGAAAAGAAAGAGATCTTTATTCTTATTGTTTAGAAAAGTATGGCGAGAATAATATCTATCAGGCAGTGCATCATTACAGAACGACAGATATGCTAGAATCACAAGGTGTTCCGAAAGGAATTATCGTTGATTACGATGGAGCAAAGATTTCATCTGGTGAACATGAACCTGTTTCAAACTGGGATTATGAATTTGAATTGAACGAAGACAAACGAGAAATTAAGTATATCCCTAAGAATTTAGTTGGCAAATTTGTTTCGGAATTTCAAAGAATAATTAGAGCATAATATGGCGGATAATTCAAAATCATTATCAAATCCTGGTGACGTAACATTTAAGACTGTTGAGATTCAAAGTGTCAACGGTGACGTTCTTGACATCAAAAGTTTTGTTGTCGAACTAAACATCTATGAGGATATATTCTCAAACGCACTACAGGGTGTTTTGATGATTGTAGATTCGAAAGAACTTATATCTGGTCTACCTCTTGTGGGCGACGAACTGTTAAATCTTTGGATACAAACTCCAACCTTTGGCGATGGATACGAAGACAGTATCAAAAAAACTTTCTCAATTTATTCCATTAAGAATAGAATGCTTAATGCCGACCGCGAACAAATGTATTCATTATACTTTTGTTCTATGGAAGCAGTCAGTGATAATGTCACACAAGTCAGTAAAAAGTATGAGGGTACTACCGACGAAATTGCAGACAAACTGTATACGGAGTATCTAAAACAAAAACGTTGTTTCGGTGGTATCGATAACAAAGACGAAACTCCGATGATTATCGCGGATACTCCGCATGAAGGTAAGATTGCCTTCGTAGCAAATATGTGGTCTCCATTTCAGTGTTTAAATTATGTTGCGCAGAGATCTATCGGTGCAAAACAAAAGGGTCCCAGTTTCTTATTCTATGAAACGAAGATGGGATTTTACTTTACTTCTATTGACAATTTAATCAAAAGTCAGTTAGATCTTAGTTCCATATATGCAGAATATGTGTTTTTACCAAAACCTGTTGATCCTACAATTGAATTAAAAGATGACGAAACATTACACACGGTGAAACCTGGATTGGACAAGGGATTCAGTACTGTATCTGATATTCGTTTTAGTGAACAGATCGATATTTTGAAGTCTCAAGACAATGGAAGATTTGCCAGTACTACTACAGTTTTTGACATTATGATTAAAGAAGCAACTAATAGACCACACGATTATTCATATTCATATCCTGATATCATTCATATGGAAAATTATCGAGTTGAAAACGGAAAAGCAACATTTGATGAGAAAGCAAAGGATAATATGACATATCCTGCGAACGTAACTCGTTCTGCATTGTCTAAGCGTTTCTTCCGTCCTGTGCATAGAAAGGTTCTCACTACAAGTGACGATGAGATGCTAGATTATGCGCCAGATAAATGGTTGGGTATGCGTCAAAGTGTTCTTGAAGATATCTCTGGATTGCGTATGCATATCACGGTTCCTGGAAGAACGGATGCTGAAGTTGGGAAGATTATCAATTTCAAATATCCTAAAGTTGGAGATGGTGCAGATAAATCAGATCCGAAAAACCAATGGGATCCTTTCATTTCTGGTGTTTGGATGATCACTGCTATTCATCATAAGATTTCTCCAGTTGCACACAATATGATTTTGGAAATTGCTAAGGATTCGTTCCACACGTCGTTCCAATCGATCGCTCGTGCACCAAACCCAACTCCTCCTGCTGCGGATGATACCGAGGCACAACAAGAACAAAATGGTACACCACCAGCATCTCCTGGTCCAGTAAACACAAAGGGATGGACTCACCCGACTGGTAAACAAGGAAAAGTTTCTAGTAAATTTGGACCAAGGAAGCAACCGAGTGCAAAGGGTTCATCTGGGCACAAAGGTATTGATCTTGCACTGACAACAGGAAGTGTAATTTATGCAGCTAAGGATGGTAAAGTTACAAGATCATACGTTAGTAGTTCATACGGTGAGGCAATCTATATTGATCATGCTGGAAATTATCAAACAAGATATGCACATGGAGTAAAAGGTTCTAGATTAGTAAGAGAGGGAGATCCAGTTAAAGCAGGTCAACCGATTATGAAAGTCAATAGCACTCCTGGACCAGAAGTCGTTACAGGTCCACACTTACACTTTGAGGTTCTTTTGAATGGAACCCATGTTGACCCTGCTCCCTATATTTCGTGAGATAAAAAATGACAGATAATTTCTTTTCAAATAATGATTCAAACTTTTATTGGTTCTTCGGATGTGTCGAAGATCGTGACGATCCAATGCGCATTGGTCGAGTAAAACTGCGAATTCTTGGTTATCATACTGATGATAAAGAGCAGTTACCAACTGCCGATCTCCCATGGGCAATGCCAATTATGCCAGCGAATAGCGCAGGTACTTCTGGTATTGGATGGTCGCCGACTGGTCCAGTAGAAGGTACTTGGGCATGGGGATTCTTTATGGACGGAGCAGAAGGACAGCAACCCGCATTCGTTGGAACAATTAACGCTGTTCCCGAGAGTAATGGTAGTGGTGGCGGGGGAGGAGACGGGTCAGGTAACTCACCTACCTCTGGTGGTAGTGATGGTGGTGGTGGTTCTAATAAGGTTGACCCTGCTGCTCTAGAAAAGTTGAAGAATTGTAATTGTAGTAGTTTTGCTAAAAATATTATTGCAAAAGGCAATAAATCAAATATCAATCAGATCATCAAGGCATGTCAAGCAGCAGGATATGGTAACAATGCAATTGCTGCATTTCTGGCAATCGCTGGTGTCGAATCCGCGTTTAGTCCTATTGCTGAAGATACAAGATGGTCAGTTGCTACGATGATGAAGAATTTTAAGAAAGTACGCAATAGAGGTGAACCATTTGCTCGTCAATTAAAAGCTGCGGGTCCAATTGCAATGGCAAACTTTATCTACGGCGACACAAGTAAAAAACT